>Ga0116149_1000032_pt1 | contig 176209 bp, 140 predicted proteins | sample AD_UKC057_MetaG_FD_89787 | JGI IMG/M metagenome (GOLD analysis project Ga0116149, IMG submission 89787) | Active sludge microbial communities of municipal wastewater-treating anaerobic digesters from USA - AD_UKC057_MetaG | ecosystem: Engineered > Bioreactor > Anaerobic > Digestate | place...
AGAGGGCAGCGTAAGGCTTTGTGGAAATCTGCCCCCTCCCCTCCGGAGGGGAGGGGGCATCGCCATCATCATACGCTTTACCTTGGAGATACTGATTTCGCAGAAACTACTTTACACAACTAAGTTTGTAAGAAATTTCGAAAAATATTCTAGCAATAATATTTACGATTTAAGTAATTTCATGCTATTAAAGGATTATTTAAGGCTATTCTATTTCAGAAATAAATAATCTTATTCGCCTATTGTTGAGCAATCAGCAATCCAATGCGGACTACACTTTGAATAATCTGATGGAGTATATCCTTGGGGAGTCATACATATTTGACAGTTATGTCTGTCACCTGCCGACCCTGTTATCTGATAATCTAATCCATATGAAACTGATATCTTGAGATTTGTGTCATCTCCAGCACAATTTTCCTTGATTCGAGAAAGCAGTTGGCCGACACAATCAGATCCATCCGGCTCTTTGCAATCCTGAATCATATACATAGATAAGTAATCGATATTGTCAGTATATGTCCCATTGTCTGAAATATACATTTCCTCTGCCACTCTCATTCCGGACAGAGCTGAAACACACCGTTGAAATCTGTGCCTTTCATGTGATTTTTGAAAAGCTGTCAATACAAAAATGCCCATGGCCACTACAATAACACAAACGACAATGCCCGCAATAATCCATGCTCTCTGTGTGTTTTTGAACACTTCTATACTGTTGAACTTCCCAGCTTTCCATGCAAGTTCATTTCCTTTGAAAGCCAAAATAACAAGTAGAACAAGAGTTAAAACATGATCTAATACAAACAGAATCTCAGATAACCATGCAAGTCCATTTCCTATTAACACTGAACCAACAAAACTAAATGGACTCACAAAAATAAATATTAAAGAAAGAACGCCATACAACCATAGTTTATGCGAAAACGCCCATATCCAGTTAAAAACCAATGCTCCAAAGTTAAATCCTTTTATTCCTTCAGGAACCGAATCATTGTTGACAATGCCTTGTTCGATTCCTGATTGCGCGCCCGTTGAAGTGTTCGCACCACAATTAGCGCAATAACTTGCGTCTTCCGGCATTTTAGACCCGCATCTTTTACAATACATAGATTCCTCTCATTTATGAAAAGGGGACTCTCTCAAGCATCGATGCTCTTCATGCACTTTCGTTTTCTTGATTTCTTCAATATTTATAATTAAATCAGATTAAAAACAAATGTCAAACATTTTAGCTAAAACGCCTATTACTATTCTTGCGTCCGGCTGATTAAACTCGGCGTCCGATGAAGCTGAAAAACACTGCAAGTTAGAAATCGGCTGTCGGTTTGAACAGCTTTCTATTCTGTGTTATATTTAAGCGTCAATCAAAAAGGAGAAACGCTATGTTCTGTCCGAATTGTGGAACACAACTGAATGACAACGCGAAATTCTGTTCCAAGTGCGGAGCTAAAACGGACTGAAGGGATTACTATAACTGGAGGTAAAAATATGTTTTTCATGCCAAAAGTGATTGAGGTTCTATCGCAGGGCAATCTGTTCAAGAACATGTGCTCCATTGTAATGAGAATAATCGCATTGCTCGTGGGGATTGTGGGATTCTTCATGTGGTGCGCGCTTTGGATGTCAATCAAGGACTTGCAGGGATTTCAGGTCGTAGGCCTGCTTCTGCACCAGTGCGTATACGTCGTATTCATTTATATGGTTGTTCACACTCTGATTATCCATGCAGAGAAGATAATGGCACTGCACGAGGCGGATTTTGTTGTGATACCGATCATATCTCGCGTGTTCAAACTGATGGGAGACCTGTCAGTCATCATGTTTGTATACTGGGGTGCGTTCATTTTTCTGATTGGCTCTTCGGTTGGTGCGCAATTCGGCGGTGGACTGATGAGCGCGGCCGGTGGAGGAGAAACCAGTCTGGCGGCGCTCATGTTCAGCCTAGTCATATTTGCCGTGTGCGTCATGGTGGGATTATTGTCCCTGCTTTTCCATTACTGGCTTTCAGAATTAACAGTTGTGCTTGCCGACATGGCAATAAACCTTAAGAAGATGAGGGTGAGGATGGAGACCGGAATCGCCACTGCCGCGACTGCTTGCTCATCACTTCCGCAAGCACAGGAACACGTGACCGTCGAGCCGCCAAAATGCCCACAATGTAAATCCGAAATTTCAGAAACTACAATATTCTGCCGCGAGTGTGGATACAAAATCAAACCTGATTCCCCCTGAAACTCATATAGTGGTAAAACCTAAAAAAGCCCCGTTTCACTTAACAAATATCTTCTCGAGTCGCATTAATTTTGGAGTGCGGCGATCGCCGCACTCCAAAGTCCCGCTCGCCGCGATAAATATCTGAGTTTCAGGGGGACTCAGGAAATCAAATGATCTCCAATACTGGTATATCATAAAACAATCTGAAAAAGAATAATCTGCCCTGAAATTAAGCCAATCGCCGGAAAGTTATAATCAACAATAATTAAGCTGATACAGCTTTTTGGATTTCTGTTTTCCCAGAGGAAACGCCAGTTTCAGTTTTCGCGCTCGACTATCATGGTGACGGCCTCGCCGCCGCCGAGGCAGAGGGAAGCTTCGCCGAGCTTAACGTCCCGCTTCTTCATCTCGTAGAGAAGAGTTGTCAGGACGCGCGCGCCCGAACATCCTATCGGATGCCCCAGAGCTACCGAGCCGCCGTTCACATTCGTCGTTTCCTCGTCCAAGCCAAGCTCCCTTATCGCGCAGACGGTGGAGCCTGAGAAAGCCTCGTTGACTTCCCGCAACTCTATGTCCTTCAAATTCAGCCCGGCAATCTTCAATACTTTCGGTATCGACAGAATGGGAGCGATGAGGACGTATTTCATGTCAAGCCCGGATGAGCCGTAAGCGACGATGCGGGCCATCGGGGCGATCCCTTTGCGCTCGGCGGCTTCGCGGGACATCACGCAGACGGCGGACGCGCCGTCAGCGATTATCGACGCGTTCCCGGCGGTGGCGTAGCCGTCTTTTCTGAAAGCCGGCTTCATCGCCGCAAGAGCTTCGTACGGAGTTTCTCTAACGCCCTCGTCCGTCGTCATGGCTACAGGTTCGCCCTTCTTGGAAGGTATCATCACGGGGAATTTCTCTTCGTCGAACTTTCCGGCGGCGATAGCTTTCATCGCGCGTTCGTAGCTTCTGGCCGCGTATTTGTCCTGATCCTCGCGGCTGATTCCGTATTTATCGCAGATAAGATCGTTGCTGATTCCCATGTGGAAATCGTTCACTATGTCCCACAGGCCGTCATGAACCATGTGGTCGATGAGAGGAGCATTGCCCATGCGGCAGCCGCCTCTTACTTTGTCCAAGTAATAAGGAGCGCGGCTCATGTTCTCCATGCCGCCCGCGACGATTATATCTGAATCTCCGCAACGCACGGCCTGAGCTGCCAACATGATGGCTTTCAGCCCGCCGCCGCAAACCTTGTTTATGGTTGTGGCTCCCGTATCCCACGGAAGACCCGACTTGACCATCGCCTGCCTCGCCGGATTCTGTCCGCATCCGCACGGCAGAACTTGGCTCATAATCACTTCTTCGATTTCTTCTTTTGAGAGTCCGGCGCGTTTGATCGCTTCGTCTATGGCAAGAGAACCGAGCGTTGTGGCCTCGACGCCGGACAGCCCGCCGTTGAAACCTCCAAGCGCCGTCCTGCACGCGCTCACAATCACAGCGTCTCTTTTGTTTTTTTCTCTTTTCATGATTTGTCCTCCGTAACGACTTGAACGAGATTCTAGTTACATCCGCCCCAATTCGCAACACTTTTCGGAAGGCAACGCAAACGGGATGCGATTGAACGGATTTTCGACATTCTATGAACCCGGATTCATCGATAGAGCCGACGAACCGAGGCGATTTTCATAACGGCGAACTGCTTCGTTGTCGCCACATTCTTTTGTTCAGTAGGGGCGCGGTTTCCGCGCCCAATAACTATGATAATTTGGGGCGGGGCAACCCCGCCCCTACTGCAAAAATACGCCTTGCGTTCCGCGTTTCATCCGCTTTGAACAATCGCTCCCGAATCCTAATGCCGGATTCGGGATGAATGCGCCTGTAGAGAACCGGGCGCGAAATATTTCCTGTCGCGGCGCGGAACCGAGTTGAAGACGCCTCGCTGAGAGACTGCCGAATTCCGCGCGTCAGATAACGCCGTCGTTTGCGAGAGCGAAAAGAACCAGTTTCTGCATCACTGTTTCCTTCGGCGATTTCGGCTTGTCCAACCCCATCCGCTCAAGATAAATTTTGGAGGCGGACGGCGGAGTCAGGGCCTTGAGAGCCGACGGGATGCTTGCAAGCTTGAATTCTTTTTTCTCCATGACGGCTTTCAAGCCGCGGAGAGCCTTGCCCAGCTTTATCTCTTCGGGAGTGAAATCAGTGCCGAACGGGAACGGCTGGAACATACCTTCCTTGACGTACGGCTTGATGGCGGCTTGAAGCCTTTCGGGATAGTTGTTCCTGAACTGGTCGGGTATCTTATAGTCTTTTCTTACTTTCAGGCTCTTCTTCGCCTTTTCAAGCAGGTCGTTCTGGAATCTGGAGTCAGCTATATTCAGGATGGCGCGCACGCAGTCGCTGTCCGAGCGGCCGCGCACATCCGCAATGCCGTATTCGGTGACGATGATATCTTTAAGGTGTCTGGGGATGGTGACGTGCCCGTAGTTGAACACCACGTTGGAGATGGTCTCTTCGCCCGCGCCGCGCGTGCTGCGGAGGATGATGACCGACCTGCCGTTGGCTATCTCGTGGGCCATGCACACGAAGTTGTACTGCCCGCCCACTCCGCTCACCACTCTGCCGTCGTCCAGCGCGTCGGAAACAGCGGCGCCGAGGATGGTCGTCATCAGAGAGACGTTCACGAACCGGGCGTTCTTCCTTTGGAGGCGTTTCAGTTCTTCGTCTCCGTAAAGCTGATTGGTGAAGCTTATCTCGCGCATCCTTATCCTGTTGCGCTCTTCCTGAGTCATATCGTTGAGGGCTTTGTAGAAGCTCTGCGGGCCGAGGAAGAAACTGCCGTGCACGTTCAATCCGTTGCGCAGGCTGGAGCCGAGGCAGTTCTTGGCGATGGCGTCCAAGTTCGCGCCTACCGAGAGGTCCGCCGGGATGGACGCGCCGTCCGCTGTAACTATGGAACCGTTCGAGAACGACACCCCGTCGCGCAGGATTCCGAACTCCGACAGGAAATTGAAGTCCGCTTCTGTGAGTTTGGCGGACAGAGCGCCGTCGGCTAAAAGCTCCTCGATTGTCTTTATGCTCACTTCCTCCGTGATCCTGCCCTGATTGAGCAGCCTCTGAAGAGGAAGGTTTTCATACACGTTGCGCTTTATAATTCCGGCGTCCATCAGGCGAAGGAACCCGTCGATAACAAGTTCGGTGCAGACGGACAAGCCGTATTTGAAAGGCTCAAGCCCGCCGGCGGCGGCTATAGTGTCCGCATGGTTAGCGAGAAGGCCAGTTTCTTTCAGCAACTTTTTATAAGTGTCGTTGTGGCTGTGGCGGAGCATGAGACCATACGAGAGGGCGTCGCCGAGAGAGCCGATGCCGATTTGGATGCATCCGTCGTCGAGGATGAGCGGCGAAGTGTTGACGCCGACGAAGTAGTCAGTGACCGTAACAGGCTCGCGGGGCGGGCCGAACAACTGGTGATAGAAGTTCGGATTATCAATTATTTCGGTGAACGCTTCCGGCTCGACCTTCGCCGTGCCGTACATAAAGGGAAGGTTCTGATTGACCTGACCAAGGACGGCGACTTTCCTGCCCTCAGACCCTTTTCTTCGTTCGCCGAGCAGTTCGGCAATCATGTCCGCCGGGGCGTCCGCGTTGCTGCTGAGGCTGTACGCATCCTGCCCGTCCGCCATGCCCCTGCGCACCATTACCGCCGCAACGTTCAGGCCGTAGTTCTTCACATCTCTCGGCACGTGCGTGTAGTTCGACGATATGTGGCCCTGTTGAACGTACTGGTTGTTCAAGTATCCGCCCGGAGTCACATAAAAATCTCTCAGCGAAACGTTGTCCGGCAAAGCGTTTTTTGCCGAATCGATCATATATTCAGGGTCGGGATAGTCCGGAAACAGGCGCGCGACGAGAGGGCCTAAAAAACGGCGTTCCAACTCGCTTTTTCCCTTTGGTTTCTCAAGGTTGAGCCCGCTCATGATGAGCAGAGTCATCGAAGGATCAGCCTTTGCGCGTCGATAGAATTCGTTGGCGACCAGAGTAGGCTTGCCCACCGCTATCGGCAGACCCAGCGTCACGTGTTTTCCAATTTTTGACATGATATCGTCTATGCAAGGCGATATCTGGTCGTACATTTTCGGCATCTGTTTTTCCATTGTTGTCGGAGCCTCCCCTGAGCGTGGACGGCCTCTTTCAAGACCGGAGCAACCAATTTATAGTAAAAACATAAATAATAATCAAGACGGAATCAGCAAAAAACGAACTACAGAAACTTCCAGCCCGGATTAAAATCAAACATAAAAACAGATAATGCCTGCGCCGCACTGCCGAATTCAAGCAGGAAGCTCCAAGATCGACGCATCGTTCTCACAGCCGCTCGATTTGGGTTTGGAGACTATTGATTAGCTGTGAAAAGACAGTTTGAGAAATTATTCACATTGCCTTGACACCCCATACCTCCGCAATTAGAATAACTCTGCTGTTGAATAGGTAATGTATTAATAGAGCCGATTTTGACTCGTTTCAAAATCCAAAAGCGGCAAGCGGGAGCGGCGGGGTCGCGAGAGCGGAAATAAGGCTGCCGCCCCTATAACAAAGGCAACGTTCAAAACTCAAGGATAAATGGAGGTCAAGGAATGGCAGAAGAAAAGAAAGGTTTCGACTCAGTACTTACCGAACAGAGGACTTTTGCTCCGAGCGCCGATTTTGTGGCGAAAGCGCGCGTGAAATCCCGCGAGGAGTACGACAAGCTGTGGAAAGCTTCGATCACCGATCAGGGAGCGTTCTGGAGCGAGAGAGCGAAAGAAATGATCGACTGGTTCGAGCCCTTCACAAAGGTTCTCGAATGGGAAGCCCCGTTTGCGAAATACTTCATCGGCGGCAAGATGAATGTTTCCTACAACTGCCTCGACAGGCATGTGAAGAACGGCAAGGGCGACAATGTGGCCCTGATATGGGAAGGCGAGCCGGAAGGCGACGCGAAGAAATACACCTTCAAGCAGTTGCTGGACGAAGTCAGCAAATTCGCCAACGTGCTCAAAGGCCTCGGCGTGAAAAAGGGCGACAGGGTCTGCCTGTACATGCCCATGATCCCCGAACTGGCCATATCCATGCTCGCCTGCACCAGAGTCGGAGCTATCCACTCGATAGTGTTCGGCGGATTCAGCGCTGAAGCTCTGCGCGACAGACTCATCGACTCCGAAGCCAGCGTGCTTGTGACCAGCGACGGCTCCTTCCGCTCCGGAAAGACCATCCCGCTGAAGAACAACGCCGACAACGCGATGAGCCAATCTCCTTCGGTTAAAAACTGCGTGGTCGTGAAGCGCACAGGCAACGAAATCAACATGCAGGACGGAAGAGACCTGTGGTGGGACGCCGCGATGGCGAAAGCCTCCGTCGAATGCGCTCCCGAACAGATGGACTCCGAAGACCCGCTGTTCATCCTCTACACCTCCGGCTCGACAGGGAAACCGAAAGGCGTTCTCCACTCGCAGGCCGGCTATCTGTTGTACGTCATGATGACCTGCAAGTACATCTTCGACATGAAGCCCGAAGATATGTACTGGTGCACCGCCGACATCGGCTGGGTCACCGGACACAGCTACATCGTGTACGGCCCGCTGGGCATCGGAAACTCCTCGATCATGTTCGAAGGCGTGCCGAACTATCCGCAGCCGGACAGATTCTGGCAGGTTGTCGAAAAATACAAAGTCTCGATATTCTACACCGCTCCCACAGCGCTGCGCGCGATGATGAGAGACGGAGACCAGTGGCCGAACGGACGCGACCTCAGCACGCTTCGCCTCCTCGGCTCGGTCGGCGAACCCATCAACCCGGAAGCGTGGATGTGGTACTACACCGTTATCGGCAAAGAAAAATGCCCGATAGTGGACACGTGGTGGCAGACTGAAACCGGCGGCATCCTGATCGCCACTCTGCCCGGCGCGGACGTCCAGAAGCCCGGCTCCGCCGGACTGCCCTTCTTCGGCGTCGATCCGATCGTCGTCAACGAGAGCAACGAAGAAGTCGGCGCAGGACAAGGCGGATATCTCTGCATCAACCAGCCGTGGCCCGGCATGATGCGCACGATTTACAAAGACCCCGAAAGATTCAAAGACGCTTACTTCGGAACCTATCCCGGCAAATATCTCACAGGCGACGGAGCCATCAAGGACGCTGACGGCTACTTCAGGCTCATGGGCCGCGTCGACGACGTCATCAACGTCTCCGGCCACAGGCTCGGCACGATGGAAATCGAGTCCGCGCTCGTCGCTCACGAGAAAGTCGCCGAATCGGCGGTTGTCCCGATGCCTCACGACATCAAGGGACAGGGAATCTACGCTTTCGTCACCCTCAAAGCCGGCATCGAGAAGAGCGAAGACCTCCTGAAAGAGCTTCGCAACTGGGTCCGCAAGGAGATCGGCCCGATCGCCACTCCGGACGTCATCCAGTTCGCCGACGCGCTGCCCAAGACACGCTCGGGCAAAATCATGCGCCGCATCCTCAAGAAGATCGCCGCCAACGACATTGGCGACATGGGCGACACCTCGACTCTCGCTGACCCGACAGTCGTTGACAAACTCGTGTCCGAAAGACCGTGACGCGGCCCGCGCAAGCGGACAACATTAAAAACAAAAAAGCCCCCCTCAGCGGGGGCTTTTTTTTTCTTCTTTTCCAAGTTCAGCTTACGAATTCTGATTCTGTTGAATAACAAATACCCATTACCTTTTCGCTTGAGCCTAACCCGCGTTTTCACCAATACGGGTTTAATCCTTTATTAGGATTCAAGAGCGATTGTTCATAGAGGCTGAAGCACTAGGCGCAAAACACATTTACAACATGGGCGCGGTTGCCCCGCCAAAATTGTCGCCATCATTGGCTGCGGAAACCGCCCCCTACCTAACAAAAAAAGCGATGGCAACGAAATAGTTCGCCGTTATGAAACCGCCCCGGTTCGTCGACTCTATCGATTAATTCGGGTTGAATGCCGATTACGGCGCGGGTGCGGTTAATGCTGAAGTTATTTAGTGTCTAGAGGTTTGGTCATTTTGAGCCAGCGGCCGCAGTTGAAGAAGCGTTTTAGATTTTCAGAATCGCGGGTCTTTTCTATCTTGTATCCCAGTTTATGGTAAAGACTGATTGCGGGAGCGTTTTCTGCGGACACCCACAGAGATATATACTTCATGGATTTTTCTTCGGCGTATCGTTCAGCGCGAGCTAGCAGGGCCGCGGCGACGCCGCGACGCTGGCATCGAGGGGCGACGGCGAGTTGGGAGACGCACGCCTCGTCCCGCTCCAGCGACTGGCCGAGCAGAGACAGCATGTAAAGCGCTTTCATTCCCCTGCCCGTCCCTAACCTGTCGAGGTAATTCTCTGCGACGGCGTCGCTGGGGGCGCAGCCGAAATCGAGTCCTACGACTTCAACGCTGCCGGCTATCTCGCCGTCCATAAGAGCGACAAAGAGATTTGAATCCGCTCCCCGCCATTCCATTTCTGCGGCGATAATTTCCTCCGCTGTCCTGATGTCGTCGCACATCGCCTTGTATTTGTCTGAGAATGCGGTCGCGAGCAACTTTGCCAGTTCGCGACCGTCGCGGTCGCGCTTTTCGACTATTTCCATTCGGGATGCCATAGATGATTGGAGAGGCGGAGCAAAAAAAGGGAAAGATTAATCCCAGCCGCCGACTTTCTGCGCCCAGAAGCGGGCGCGGCGTTCGCGCGGCCCGCCGTCAGGTCCGATTTGTATGTCCCGCCTGTCTTCGGCAAGAGCCTGAAACTTGGCGGGGTTCTCAATTTTAAGCTTATCGAAAAGTTCTCTTGCGATATTGCTGACATCCCTTTCGGAGATGCGGTATACGGATTTGAATATGCCCTGATGCAAGTTGCCGTATGTTCTAGGCTCGTTGGGACTGTCCATGCCGCATTCGCTGTGGCTTCGCGGCCCTTCGTCCGGCACTGAAATGAAGGCGAAAAGTTTGGGCAGATATTTTTCTCTGAACCGCGCATAAGCCGGCAGATTCAGGACGTGGCCGAATGTGGGCGCGTTTTCCGGGATGTACTCTGCGGCGGTCATGCCCGACTCAAGCAGTTTTGCTTTGGCTTCTTCGTCCTCGGAGTAATACTCGAACAGCATCGGCACGAAGTTAGTGTGGCTTGTCAGGTCGGAAATGGCGTGAGACGACCTGCCCATAACCCTGTACATCGCCTCAAGCTTTCCGGGCGGATGTTTTTTGTCGTCCGCGATTTCCATTATCAGGTCGCGGTGCATGCGCCAGTTTTCGATGATTTTCTCAGGCTCCTGCCAGTGGTCGAAATGGTCGAGTTCCTGATACCATCTGCGGGCGAACGGATATAGAGGAAAAACTTTCCAGTTTAGAGCCTTCCATCCGATGACGCCGTAGAAGTCCGTGTTGAAGTTGTATCTTGCGATGGTGTCGATGGCCGCCGGAGACAGATGGTCTCTAAAAGCCGTTTTTACTATGGAAAGGTGATAAAGAGTGTTCATGTGGCGGATATCCTGACCCGATATTAGCCGGGGCCGCTGTGGAAGAGAAGCTAGCGGCGCGCGCGCCTTATTGATATTCAATATAGCGCCCCGTAGACCGGAGGTCAAAAAAGAGTTTTCTTTTTAAAATCTTTATCGCGTCATTGTTATGAGGTCAAGCCGGGACCGCCGCCGGATGCCATTGACCTTGCGATTTCAAGGTCTTGCGGGCTGTTCACGTTGAAGACGAACCTGCGCCACGAATCTTCATCTAGACCGAGGTCGGCGGCGGATATCCAACGAATTCTCAGGTTTTCGATGCAGGCCATTATTTTGAAGACGCCGCGATTTATTCCGCGCTCAAGCGCGTCGCGCGCCGCAATGGAGTATGAAGACAATAGGGGCTGAGGGCCTTCTTTAGAAAACACAATTCCGGCGTCCGAGTCTTTCGAAAGGTCGAAAACGCGAGCGAGTGTGGCTCCGTCTATGAAAGGTGTGTCGCAGGGGGCGACTTGATATTGTTCTCTAGGAAAAGCGTTCATAACGGAGAGCAAACCGCCCGCAGGCCCTTGTCCGGGGGTATCGTCCGCAATGGCGGGAAGCCCCAGCCGGGAGTAGCGTTCAGGCTCGTTGGTCGATAGAATTATTTCCGGGAAGTAAGGTGAAAGCTTTTCTATTATGTCTTCGATAATCGGGCGGCCGTTGAGTTCTAAGCAGGTTTTATCCGCGCCCATACGGGAGCTTTTCCCGCCCATGAGAAGAATAAGGGTTCTCATCTGCGGGAGCGCGACCTCCCCGCGCCCCTTCCGTTCGCGATTTCGGAGTCTTTCGAATACAGCCATGCGTCAACGATTTCCGCGAATAGGTCCGCGCGGCGGGCCTCGCATTCGTTGATACTGCTCGTTTTTCCGTCCGCAAGCATAATTCCGGCGGACGACATGGCGGGCAGGACGTCGGAAACGGCGAACGCGGGCATCTCGACCAAGCCTCTATCCAAAGCGACGGAAAAGAGCGAAACGAACCTGAGAGTGTCCTGATATGAAAGCCTGTGCGCGCGTTTTGCGTTGTGGATGACGCGCGGAATGGCGCGATGCATTCTGTTTTCGTCGTCGGGCGAAAAGGCGTCGCGCAACTCCCCTTCTCTCTGGATAAGGCGCGCTGCAAATTCCCCGGTCGAAACGGCTATCTCTTCGGCGGTCTGGCCGAATCCGACGAGAGCCGACACAAGATAGAATCCGTGATGTTCTAAGTTGGAGCCTCTGAAGGGTTCTACTTTCACTGAATAGCGCTCCGCTCTGTCCGGCCAGAAAAATGTGTCGCCGCTCAAAAAACTGTAAGGCAGATGCAACAGAATGGACGCCGATGCTCCCGACCCGATATATTTCGGCGAGGCCGCAAGATAACCGAACCTCGGAGAGAACGCCGGTTCGGCGTCCTTTTCCATTCCCTCGACAGCCTTAAGAGCCTTTGCCATCAGAGATGCGGCGTCCGCGCCGGCAGCGCCGGACTGGAACGCGCTCACCGAGAGATGATCAATGTCGTTTATCAGCGCCGACATTGAGCCGTCGCGATTGATGAGGGCGGAAGAGCGGGGTTCAGGCCGCCTCATGAAAAAACGTTCGCCGAGGGCGAGCCTCTCAATCACGGACAGAGGCTTCATATTTATTCTCATTGAAGATGAAATAAAGCCCTTTGGCAAAAGTGAAACGGCTAAAAGCTCGACAAGCTCGCGTCTTGAGGGCGAAAGCCTGCCGGGAAAATTGAAACCGGAGAAATTGCGTCTGAGTTCGACGCGGCTCCATACTATTCCCGTATCGTTGGAAGACGGCGAGCAACCGCCGCCGGAGTTGATTGCCGATTTTGCGGAAGCGTCGAGCTTCAACGCCGCCGGGAACCCCTGCGCGGCCCTTTTCGACGCATCTATCCGGGATTTCGCGCGGCATTCCACTTTCTTTTCCAGCTTCAGAAGGGCTTCCTTATGTTTCCCAGCGGACGCATAGTCTTCCGTCCTGATTTCTTCTTCAATTCTGTTTTTCAGTTTCAGGAGTTTCGAACGCTCAGAGTAAGCCGCCGGGGACGGCCCTCTGTAAAACGACACGCCGTCGGCGAGCGAGCAACCGAGCAAAGAAAGATAACCGGTAAGCATCGAGCCGAAAACGGAAGCGCATTCCGGGCAACCGAGCCTGAAACCGCGCTCGAATTCCCGAAGTTTGGTTCCGCAAGCCCTGCAACTGTCCGCAAACTCGACAGGCAAATCGTAGCAGGAGAGAGTCTGGGAGAGGTCGTCCGCGCCGCCAAGCCCTCTTATCTGGGACTCGACGCGCCTAAGCGCCGCCAGCATCCCCACGGATTCCGCGCATTCCGCGCAGAAACCCACTCGCGGGGATTCCTGTCTTCCCCAAGACAGGAAGTAATCAGCCTTGTTTTCACCGCATTTCGAGCACTTCATCGAAATCTCCGCTGCGGCTGGAACCGCTCAAACTTTAATATACCCGTTTTTCAGTATACGAGACTGAGCGCGCGCATTCAATCTGAAAATGAAATGAAATACAGCCTAAAATGTATGTCCAATTAATAAATGATAATGAGCGCGCTGCGGCGAGGTTAAACGGACTCAGGCAATTCAGCCGCCGGCGCGCAAGCGTCCTGTTCGGAATCCGCGTCCGAGCGGCGCGCGTTGAATTCGCCGATTTTCGCGATGAGTTTCGACGCAAGCCCCTTGAGCCAAGCAAATCTTTCGCCGACCTGCGGCTCCAGTTCTTTGAGCGCCGCTTCGAGTTCGCTCTTGATGTCGAATCCGTCTCCGAATTGAGCGTCCCAATGCTCCTGAAAAACCTCCGCTGGGGCCGACCGCATATACTGAGTCAAAATTAAAAGAATCACAATAAGATCGTCCAGCAATCCCGCGCTCGGAACGAAATCAGGCAGGAAATCCAGAGGCAAGGCGACATAAAGTATGGCTCCGGCGGTGAGTATTTTTAGATAGCGGGGAATCCGGTCGTCTCTGAAAAGGCCGAGCGTCAACTTAGCCAGTTTCGGAAACAAAGCCAAGCAGTTGACGGCGCTTGGGATGACTTTTTGAACTTGAACGATATTCTCTTCCATATTTACACGCTCCAGAGTTGATGGTATGAGTCGCGCATCTCGGCGCGGAACCTGCCTGAGAGCAGGGCTTCCACAAGAGAGCGCTCGTCGGTTATTTCGTCCTCGAAAACTGTCACGCAGCATCCGATGTCGGACGCCACATGGGCGTCGCTGCCGCCTGTTCCGGACGCTGAAGTCTTAGCGCAATATTCATCCGCGCGTCTATTCTGTTCGGGAGATGAAAGGCCGTTGTATTTTTCGATGACGCTGAAAAGCTCAGGGAAATCGGTGTCTTCCAAAGGTTTTTCTAGGGAGCCGGAATACCAGCCGAAAGGAGCGCGCCAAGGGTGGGCGGGGATTACGATTCCGCCCGCCGAGCGGACGACTTCAATAACATCCCTCGCGGGAGGAGAGCCTTTAATCTCCCGGTCGAAGCCGTAGACGAGGAGATGCCCTTCCCTGCTGGACACCTCCATGCCTTCCAGCACGGTTAGTCGCGGATAGTCGGCGGCAATCTGTTTGAGAGCGCGCCCGCCCTCCAAACTGTCGTGTTCGGTGACGCATATCCCGTCCAGCCCGCGCGCTATGGCGGCTTCCACGCACTCGACAGGGTCTATGTTGCTGCATGTCGATGCGACTATCGTGTGGACGTGAAGGTCGAAAATCATCCTGTCCCCGCGCGCGGCGTTCCGCGCCTCTTTTCCGCGACCCTATTGTTGTGGATAACGTCAGCTAGTGTCAAGCTCGCGCCGCTATGGAAATTAATATCGCTTCCGCTCAAGATTTTTCCGGGAACGCCGATATATATATTGGACACGGAGGTCGTTTGAAACAAAATTCACTGTCTGACCACGGAGGGGAAGAAGTGATAAATTTTTTAGAAGGGGAGGTATGAGAAATGTCGTCAGTATCATTTGGAAGTTTTGATTATGCCTCCAGCATCGTGACCAATTCGCTGAGAGCCCAGAACATTGCGTTGCTGAATCTGTTCGAAGTAGTCAAACAGGCAGCCACAGCTCAGACGACTCCTTTAGCGAACTTGGCCAATACGCCGCAGAATGTCGTGGATATTTACGCTTAAAAATTTTTTTTCGAGGAGCTATTAAGTAATCTGAAAAAGCGACGATAAATAAAATAGATGACATGGTTGCTGCTAGCCACAGCAACTCCTCCTAAAAAGAGCCACCCGAACCGGTGGCTTTTTTTTATCCCTAAAAAAATTCCTAAAAAATGAAATAAAATGTCGGCGATGACAAAAAAGCTTTAATTCATATTGATAATTCGATGAATGATAATTAGCGGCGGTTGAAGATATATGGTATCATTCAATGAATTGCCGTTGGAAAGGAGTCTGATATGAGCAGTAGAGGACCGAGAATCGCGCTTGTGGGGGCCGGAGGAGCCTCGTTCGGGCCGGTGATGTCTCTGGAGACGGCGCTGGCGGAAGGTTTGCGCGGCTCGACGCTGGTTCTTGTGGACATCAACGGGGAAAGGCTGGAAGTGGCCCGCTCGGCGGCGCAGAGAATGAATGAGGAGTTGGGGAGCCCGTTGACCATTGAGAGCGAAACCGACACGGCGAAAGGGATAGAAGGAGCCGATTACATAGCGATGTCTGTCGAAGCGGGACGATGGGAGCGATGGAAAGAAGACTACGCCGTGCCGCGAAAATACGGATCGCCGCAGGACATGGCGGAGAATGGCGGGCCCGGAGGCCTGTTTCACTCGTTGAGAACTATCAATCTCGTCCTGAGAATTTGCGCCCTAGTCGAAAAAAGCGCTCCTGACGCCCTGCTTATCAATGTCACCAACCCGCTCAGCCGGGTCAATCTGGCGATAAACAGGTCAACGAAGATTAAAACGATAGGAATGTGTCCTGAATTCAATCTGTGCATGCTCCGTATTTCCTCGTATCTGCTGATGCCGAGGAACAAAATAGCGGCTAAAGCCGCCGGGATGAACCATTTCACTTGGATTTACGAGTTGAAAAACGCTCAAACCGGCGAGGACTTGTTTCCAAAATTGAAGTTGCACTCGGAGGTATTCCCTTTTGCGCACGGGAAACTTGTGAGGAGTATGTTCAAGAAACACGGCCTGTACCCGGCAAGTTCGGACAGCCATATCGGGGAATACCTTCCTTATGAAGGCGAAAACACAAGGTCGAACTCCAAACTGTTTCCCTACCATAAGTTTTCAGAAACCGAATGCAGGATGAGAGTAAAACTGACGGAGATGTACGCAAAAGGAAAATTGCGGCTGCCGCTGAGGATGATGCCGCGCAATATTGAGGGCGGCATAGATGTGGTGGAAGCGGCGGCTTCCGGGGCGAATGCTGAATTCGGCTCTGTGAATCTGCCGAACACTAGAGAACAGGTTCCCGGACTTCCCGAATGGGCGATAGTGGAAACTCCCGCGAAGGCCGCGAACGGGGAAATCATTCCGAAAACAGCGCCTCGACTGCCCGAAGAATTGCTCAATCACATGCGGCTTCAATATGATATTCATGACAAAATCGTCGAATCTGTTTTAACGAGAGACCCAAACCCCGCTTTTGAAGCGCTGCTTGAGGACCCTCTTTCTCCTCCCGACCGCAACTCGTGCAAAAAAATGTTCGACGAGATGCTTGCTCTCCAAAAAGATGCTCTGCCTTTCGATTGAGATTTGCCTCACATAGCGAGCGTCAAACACAAAACTGTTCTTCACAGAAATCAAATCCCTCTAAAGCTTTTTTTGTCGGAGATTCGACCTTTCGCTTTTTGGGGTATAATAAAAATAGAAAATCAGAACAAGCGCGGAGAATTCCGGGGGCGATTCTTCTGGAACCTGTGATTAGAATAAAAGAATATGTTTTAAAAACGCTGTCCGGGCTGCTTGCGCCGGGCGAGCCTCTGATGTTCGCGATTCCTTACGGAGGGATTTCGAGCGACGAACAGAAAGCGACGCTGCCGCAAGACAGGAACTACCTTTTAATCACGGACTCAAGAATACTATCGGTCAAAGGCAGATATCTGAAAGATAAGTGCGGATTCAAGGCGTATCCGCGCAGGTTAGTGATCGGGGCTTCGTTTAAGCATTTCCTTAACGGTTGCAACATAACAATCAATTTCAGGAACGAAATGAACGAAGAGGAAGATATTGCGGTGGAGTTTCAGAACTGCGGAAAACTCGAAGCCGAAGCGATTATTGAAGAGATCAACGCCGCGATTCATCGCACTAGCAACTGTCCGGCATGCATGCAGCGTCTGACAAAAGATTATACGTTTTGCCCGCACTGCGGGGCGGCGCTCAAAAAACTTTGTTCGCGGTGCGGCAAACCAAAGCCAGTAGGCGCTGACAAATGCCCTATTTGCCAGTGACCATGTTCAGATTATTAGATATAGCAGAAAACCCGTCAGAAAAAGGTTATCGTCTTCAGCGATTGGGAAAAAACCTTTGAACCCGAATCCGACATTGGACTCCGGGTTTATTCGTCGTCGTCCGGAGCAACCGGAGCGAGGACGCCGCCCGCAGCCTCGTGTTTAAGATACGCCCAGATAAAATCGTCCAGAAGTTCTCCGCCCATCATTGCGATGATGTTGCCTGTTTCGTGGCGGGTTCTAAGGTCCTTGACCATCGTGTAAGGCTGGAATACATAGCTGCGAATCTGGCTGCCCCACGCTATGTCCTTCAACTCGCCCTTTATCTCGTTCATTCTTTCTTTTTGTTTTCTGCGCTCATACTCGAACAGGCGCGCTTTGAGAATGCGCATGGCGTGTTCTTTGTTTTTGTGCTGCGAGCGCTCGTTCTGGCATTGAACCACGATGTTGGTGGAGATGTGAGTGATTCTTATGGCTGAGCTGGTCTTGTTGACGTGCTGGCCGCCCGCTCCGCTCGCCCTGTATGTGTCAACTCTAATATCGTCGTCCTTGATGTCGATTTCGATGTCTTTTTCAATCATCGGAATGACTTCTACGGCGCTGAAGGAGGTGTGTCTTCTGCTGTTGGCGTCGAAAGGGGAAATCCGCACAAGTCTATGGATGCCGCGCTCTGATCTCAGAAGACCGTAAGCGTTTGTTCCTTTGACTTCCAGCACCACGCTCTTAAGTCCGGCTTCTTCGCCCTGAAGCTCGTCGATGAAGTCAACGCTGAATTTTTTGCGCTCGAACCATCGGGTGTACATGCGGAGGAGCATCTCGCACCAGTCCTGAGCCTCGGTGCCGCCGGCGCCGGCATGAATGGAGAATATCGCGTTGCAGTCGTCGTATTCGCCGGAAAGAAGAGTCTCAAGCTCGTAAGCTTTGACGTCGCGCTCGATGGAGGCGATGTCGCCCGCCACTTCCGCCAAGGTCTGCGCGTCGTTTTCCTCGTCAGCCAGTTCCACCATCCCGGCGGCGTCTTCGACCATTCCGTTTATTTTGTTCCAGCGGTCGATTTTTTCTTTTTTACGGGCGCGCTCTTCGTTTACCGTTTGAGCTTTTTCCGGGTCGGACCAGAAACCATCCGCCGACATTTCATTTTCGAGTTTTTCGATGTCTTTGACTAGGTTGTCGACGTCAAAGATACCTCCTCATCGACTCCACTTTGAAGCGGAGTTGATTGAGGCTTTCTTTTATCTGTGGATCAGCCATTGATATTCTCCATTAGTTGTTCATGCAACAATGTTTATATTTTTTGCCGCTGCCGCAAGGGCAAGGATCGTTGACGCCGAGCTTGTTTTTAGTCTTTTTCTTTTTGCTCAAAGGCGGTTGCGCTGCGACGCGAGGTTTGCTGTCGGCGGAAGTCGCGGTTGAATTCTGTTCTGAAGCGTCGCCGCCGGAAGCGGAAGACGCCTCTTGTTCCATCCGCGCGGCTTCCTGTTTGACCGCCGCAAGATTCACCGGACGCCGCCTTTGAGACTTCAGCATCCCGGTCAGAACGCCTCTGGCGACCGTTCTCCTTATGTCATCCTTGAATTCGTCGAACAGCTCGAACGCTTCTTTCTGGTAGGCGACAATCGGGTTGACTTGTCCGTACGCCCTAAGCCCGATGCCTTCTTTCAGCCTGTCCATCTGATAGAGGTGGTCTTTCCATCTGTTGTCAATCGTCACCAGTATTACGATGCGCTCCAGTTCGCGCATCGCGTCCGCGCCCATGTTCTTTTCCTTGTCGGAATAGAATCCGTTGAACAGCTCGACGGCGATGTCGCGAATCTGTTCCGAGTTCTTTCCCGTCAGATCGGAAGGCCTCACCCTGATTTCGTAATACGGATAACAGGTCACGGCAAGCTCATACAACAGAGCCTTGATGTCCCAGTCCTTGCTTTCCACATCCGGGTTGCAGTGTTTCTTGATGAGAGACTCCACGTGTCCTTCGAGGAACATCGAGGACTTCTCCCTGATTTCATCGTCGTTTCCGAAAAGCACGGCGCGCCGCATCTCGTAGACGGTTTCGCGCTGTTTGTTCATGACGTCGTCGTATTCGAGCACGTGCTTTCTGGTTTCGAAGTGCATGGACTCGATTTTCTTTTGCGCGCCCTCGATGGCTCTGGAGAGCCAAGGATGTTCGAGAGGCTCGGAGTCGTCGAACCCTACCCTGTCGATAAGGCCTTTGACTCTGTCTGAGCCGAAGAGCCGCATAAGGTCGTCTTCCAGAGAGAGGTAGAATCTGGACGCGCCGGGGTCTCCTTGGCGGCCTGAGCGGCCTCTCAACTGATTGTCGATTCTGCGGGCCTCGTGGCGCTCGCTGCCTATTATGTACAGCCCGCCAAGAGCCGGAACCTCGTCGCCCAGTTTGATGTCCGTGCCGCGCCCGGCCATGTTGGTGGCGATAGTCACCTGCGCTCGCCGTCCGGCGTTGGCGACGATTTCCGCCTCCCTCTCGTGATGCTTGGCGTTAAGCACGCTGTGCGGGATTCCACGCTTGAGGAACTGCCGGCTGAGCCGCTCGGATTTTTCTACGGAAACAGTTCCGACCAGCACAGGCTGGCCGCGTTTGTGACATTCGGCGACATCTTCCACTATGGCTTTGAACTTCGCCTCTTCATTGCGGTACACCACATCGGCGTTATCCACCCGCACCATCGGCATATTGGTTGGCACTATGATAACGTCAAGTCCGTATATTTTTGAAAACTCGGACTCTTCAGTCTTGGCCGTGCCCGTCATCCCGGCGAGTTTCTTATAAAGCCGGAAATAGTTCTGGAACGTGATGGAAGCTATGGTCTGGCTTTCGGATTGTATCCGCGCGCCTTCGGTGGACTCCTTAGCTTCAATCGCCTGATGCAGGCCTTCGCTGTAACGGCGTCCGTGCATCAGACGGCCTGTGAACTCGTCCACAATTATCACTTGGCCGTCTTTTACGATGTAATCTTTGTCTTTCTTGAATAAAGTGTACGCTTTGAGCGAGCTTTGGACGATGCCTACTATTTCCTGATTCTTCTCTTTTTTATCGACATTCTTCTGCTTGCCGGTCTCGAAATCGAAGGTGTCCTCAAGCTGGAAGAGGTCCGGTATGCCCATTGCGCGCGCGACGAAATCCTGCCCTGCTTCAGTGAGGTTGGAGGTGTGATCCTTTTCGTCGAACTCGAAGTATTCCTGCTTCTGCACGGCGCGGCGCATCACGCTGTTCACTTTGTAGTAGATGCTGATGTCCTGATCCACCGGCCCGGAGATGATAAGCGGCGTTCTGGCTTCGTCTATCAGGATGTTGTCCACTTCGTCCACTATGGCGAAATTGTGTCCGCGCTGCACCATATACTCGCGCCGCATCGCCATGTTGTCTCGTAGATAGTCGAACCCGAACTCGTTGTTGGTTCCGTATGTGATGTCGCAGCCGTAAGCGACGCGCCTCTGAGGCGGGTCAAGCGAATGCTGAACGACTCCGACTGTCAATCCGAGAGCTTTATACACCGGCTCCATCCATCCGGCGTCGCGCTTTGCCAGATAGTCGTTGACCGTAACCACATGAACGCCGTCGCCTGAAAGCGCATTCAGATACACCGGCATGGTCGCGACCAGCGTTTTCCCTTCGCCGGTCTTCATCTCGGAGATATTGCCTTCGTGAAGGACGACGCCGCCCATCACCTGAACGTCGAACGGGCGCATCCTCAAACCCTTAACGTCCAGCGCGCGGAGCTTTTTATAAAACTCCGCAGGCAGCATTATGTCTTGGGCTTTTTCGCCTTCCGACATCCTTTTTTTGACGGCCCTGATTGTGTCGGCCAGTTCGGCGTCTTTAATCTTTTCCTTTATCTCTTCTGGTTCCCAATAAAAAACGGTCCACTGCCCGCCGGGATAGCATCTCCTGTCGTCAGCCTCTCTGCAAACCGCGAAGGCCTCCGGCAGAATGTCGTCCAGAGTCTCGCCGTTCGCCAGCCTGCCTTTGAACTCTTCCGTTTTCGCGCGCAATGCCGAATCGTCCAATGACTCCATCTCGTCCGAGAAAGAATTCACCTGATCGACGATTTTCTGCAAACGCGCAATTACTTTGGCGTTTTCATCAAACATCTTTTTGAATAATCCGAACACCATATCGAAAAAAACCATCCTCGAATCAAAATAAAGCGCGGCGCACAGCCGCGCCCGCCGCTATAAAGGCAGGATACATTATAGCATTCGAATTGAGGAATTCAATTTGTAAACAGTTATATATAGCGGCGCTGAACGCCTGTTATTCGCGTCAATATGAACCGGCGGGGTTTCAGACAGCGGCGAGTTCTTCCGCCGTCTTCATGCCGGGATTGACGCCGTGCTGACTTAGAAGGTCGAGCGCGCCTCTCCTCACCGAATCCATCTGTGAAGTCACGGCGAGAGCCGAGTCCGTCAGGATTTTTGCTTTGGCCATATCGACGGCGACGCGCGCAAAGTCCGCGTCTTCAATATTGGACCTTGCCGCCACCACATTGATGTATTCCATGCGTAGGTCTTCAAGCAAATGCCCCATCACGTTTTCCATCTGTCCTACGCTCGCCCTCATTCCGTTGAGAGTCTCGATCGCGTCGTCTGCTTGGTCTATGCCGTTCAAGGCGCCGGCCTGCGACTGTATATTCAGCGAGTTCACGCCGAGGTTGTACGCGCGAGCGTCCGGCATTGAGAAGTCGAACTTGTGCGAATCGATGTTGTCCGAGTTCGCCTGAACGTCAGACGGGCGCTTAGTTATCGTCACATCCACAACCATCGCGCTGCCGCCCGATTCAAAGAGAATCTTGCTTCCGTCCGGAGACCACGTTGGATTCGTTCCGGACACGCCCAGATCAAATTCCTGCTCCATTACGAGATTGTAAACCTTTATGGCCCCGCCGCTTTCATAGACGATGTTGTCGCCGTCGGAAGACCAGTCGGGGTTGGTCCCCGCCACGCCGGGACTGTCAGAAGAAACCGCTCCGGTGGCGAAATCGATTATGACGATACTACCGCCGTCGTCCACTACGAGTTGAGAGTTGTCATACTTCCACGACGGGTTATTGTAGTTGTTCCCGCCGAAAGTCAGTTGGTTGACATTCATCGCGCCGGTGACGCCCGTGCAGGATGTGGACGAGTTGGCGTAATAGATATTTCCGTTTTCTATCCAAGCCACCATATCTCCGCCGTTAGACATCGCTATGTCCGAGGCGTCGTCTGTCAGGGAATCGCTTGCGAATGAGTATGTCGTTCCATTGAGCGTGTAGATATCTCTCACGTTCTGGCCGGGAGTTGAGCGATTTGAGATAAACCACATATCCCCGCCCTTGTAAGCCGCCCCATAATCGTTCCATGTGAGCCATTCAGCCGTTCCGGGTATCGGGTCCAGCGGGTCGGGGATCGTATCGCCGTCCGTGTCCACATTGGACGGAACTTGGGTCGGATCGATATTGAGTCCGCCGGCATATTGCCCGCTGGCGGAGTCAAGGGGATTGCCGAGCAGCGCGCCCGATCCGTCCCATTCAGCTCCGAACGGATTATTAGTGGAGGAATATGTGTTGTCGTAAATCAAATCGTAGCTGGCGTGATCGAGAAATCCGTCCGCGTCTAAGTCGGGGTCTCCGGAAAGAGACCACGCGGGAATGCTTCCCACCACGTTTGAGTTGGAGCCTGCCGCAACCTCGATGACATCAGGGAATCCGTCTCCGTCCCTGTCTCTGCGGTTCATAACAGTCGGGTTAGCCAATATCGCAGTCGAAGCGTCTTCGCCTGATCTTATAACCACGCGAATGAAGGCTGTTCCATTCGAGTTAAGGTCAATATTCGTGTCAGTAGTGTAACTGAAAGTCTGAAGGCCGCCCGTGCCTGTGCTTGACGTCAAATTGCCCCAAGAAACGCCGTCATCCGACCATTGTATTCTGAACGCATGGCCGCTTTTTACGGAAACGCTGATTCTGTCAAGACTGCGAGAGACCGCGCCGGCGGAAGTATTCATCGTAAATGTTCTGACATTGGTGTTGACCGGGCCGATGTCAACGAAACTGTTCACTACGCCGCTTAGAGCCACCGGGACCGGACCGGGAGCGTTCACGCTGTTAATCGTTATAGCAGTAGATAAATTCACCGGTTCGTCGAGAACGACCCGGACGGCGTTGTATGTGGTCGCTCCGCCGACGGCGTGAGTCGCCGGCCCGCCTACGCTTACTCCTGAAAATACAGACACCCACGCGCTCGTCCCGGAATCCCTGACTTGAACGGTATAATTCATTCCCGCCGTCACAGTGACGGTAAGGTCTTCGACGAGCGTGGCTCCTCCTGTGAAAGTTCTTGTTCTGGTGTTGGTTTGCGACACAGTCGACATGTCTGTTGAATCGACGGAGCCTGATGAAGCGATAGTATATATCGGAAGCGCCGCGCTAAGCGAAGCGCCGACTTCGGTGGCGTCAGCGTCGTTGTTGTCTATTCCCACGACCCATCCATCGCCGTCCGCGTCGATCTGATTAGGGGCCGACGCGCCCACGAAGTTCAAAACGTCATTGATTACACCGACCGGCCCGACATCGTAGTACCCGTCGCCGTCGGGATCGACCAGCACATAGGGGTCGTGAGTGAATTGGGATGCCGCGCCGATGGCGGTGTTTGTCGCCGGATCAATCGTCTGGATAAACGCTCTGTCCGTCGTGCCCGCTCCACCGGGACGCGTCGCGTCCGAACCCACTTCGTCGATGTAAAGAATCTGATTGTTCGCCGCCCAGCTTGCGCTGTGCGCCGTCCCAGTGGAGACGACAGTCTGCAGCGTCGCCCCGTCGGCGACGATGTCCTCGACAATGTCTCCCTGAAGTATTTTTTTGGCGTTGTACAACGTCGAATACGCTATCTGGTCGATTTCTTTTACGAGCGCTCTGGCTTCATTGTTGAGTTTTGTGCGGTCGGAGCAATCGTCCCTCAAAACTGCTTCGTTGGACGCTCTCACCGCGAGACTCTTCAACTGGACGAGAATATCGCCGATTGTTGCCATTGAAGAGTCCATTATGCGCGTCATCCTGATGGACTCTTCCACGTTCGCGATGGCGGTTGACAGCGATCTGGCCTTTGCGTTCATGCCGTCTCGTATCGCGAGGCCCGACGGGTCGTCCGCAGAGCGGTTGATTTTCAACCCCGACGAAAGCCGTTCCGACGCTGTCTTCATCTCTAAAAATCTCATATGGAGATTGTTGACGTTCAAAGACCCTATAGCGTTGTCGATTTTCATATCCAACTCCCTTTGTTTGCTAAGCGCGCATCCGCGCGCGCATCCGCATACGCGGAATAACCACGACAAGCACTGCCGATATCGCGCGAATACGATGAAACAGAGCCGATCGCCCTCTCAGGAAACGAAGTACGCAAACTTCGTCTCCCCCTCCGTGGGAGAAAGCGACAGGCCCTAATCGCGCGCGCCTATGTCACAGCGCCTTCCACATCCTTGTGGAAGTATGTAAATGCGACGTATGGTTATGTCATGTTCCGACATAACCAAATGCTCGAATCCCCCCATTGCGGGATTCGTATATTTATCTCTCTCTTGTTATCGGCATTCCTTGAGAAAAGTTTATAGTGGCGGAAATTTATCTTGTCATTTCTCGTTTGCCCAGTTCTAGTTAATGATTAACCCGGATATCGCTCGTGAAAAAACGGGTTAGCTCCGAATCCTACTGAGGGATTCGGAAAAAACGCGCTTTTCACAGCCCCCCACTTCGGCAAATCTCGTATTCACCGGTAAAAACATCCTTTGCGATCCTTTCCATCGTTTCCTTCGTCACGTGGGTCGGGTCAGAGAAATTATTCCTGTCTTCTGTCAATTCTCCGTCGTAATCGCAGTCAACCGTTTCGGATATCGAGGCAAGGTCGGCTTTGTATCTCTCGAAACCTTCCGCAAGCCCGTGCTTGCCGATGAGACTTCTAAAATCCGCATGGGTCGGCGGAATGATAAAAACCAGACGCGCGCCTTCGTTGTCGCATATTTGTTTTATCTCCATTAAAATCCCTAGATTCCGGTTCGGATAGGTCATATTCCTGAATATGAGCGAGCCGCGTTTTTCAAGCATGAAGCGCCAGTGTTCCTCTTGGCTTCTCGGCGGCGGATTCGTCGAAATCGCTTCTTTATTCCGCAGCAAATCCGAAAGGTTTCTTGCGGCGATTCTCGCGGTGAAGATTGAAAAATAGTAGATTAACGGACTGTCGGCGGTCTTTTCAGCCTGAGCCACCGCGTCCCGCAACTCGTTCCTTCCCATGTAATCGAAATTGAGCGCCATATAGACATTTTTCAAAGCGACGGAGCCGGAGGCTCTCTTGAGAATGTCGCGGGCCTCGGACGGTGAACTGCCGTGAAATGAAAAATTGAAAGCGCATTCGCCCGTCATCCCGCTAACGACATCCGGCGCGAACGCGTTCCCTCTTGAATCGCCGAGAATAATGTTGGGGCACGGCTCTCTTTCGAACTGGATGATTTTATACAATTGCGGGTTGGCTTTCATCGAAACAGCTTCACACGGCAGCCCGAAATCGAAATGCGCGTTCATCTCGAACGGGTCAAGAACATAATTGAAAGCTCCTACGGTCAAAAACAACGCCGCAAGCCCGAAAAATACTCCGAAGAAATATCTTTTGTGGTCGTTTTCAGTTTTCATTGCGTTTACCGCTTAAAGAACGCTCCCGCTCCGGTTTAGAATTGAAAATACAGGAACTCGCTCACTTTGTTGAAAGAAAACAGCGACGCCGCCAGCAAAATGATTGTGGCAAACGCCCACCGGGCGTCGGGCATGAACTTCTCAATCAATCTCGTCGGATTCGGCAACATGCACAGAGCGCCGCAAAAAGCAACGAACAAAAGCCCTTTCAACCCGAACCTCAACTCCCCCACATAAGCGGATGGAATAAAATCGAACCTGCCGAAAAACTCATATGGAAGCACAAGACCATTTGCTCCTGCCATCGACGCTATCATACTGAACGCGTCGGACATCGAGGACGACCTGAAGAAAACCCAAGCGACTACGACACAAAAAAAAGTCAGCGCCCAAGAAATAGCCGCAGGCGACTTGATTGAAAGTTTTCGAAAAGAATGATTTGCCACAAGGTAAACGCCGTGCAGGCCGCCCCAGAAAACGAACGTCCACCCTGCCCCGTGCCAGAGACCGCCAAGCAGCATCGTAATGAATATATTGACCATCTTTCTCAACTCGCCGCGCCGGTTGCCTCCGAGAGGTATGTATAGGTAGTTCTTTAAAAAAAACGACAGCGTCATGTGCCATCTGCGCCAGAACTCGATTATGGATTTCGACTTGTACGGCGAATCGAAATTCACAGGCAGTTTCATATTCAGCATCAATCCCAGCCCGATGGCCATTTCGGAGTAGGCGGAGAAGTCGAAATACAACTGGAACGTGTACGCCAAAGCGCCCTGCCATGCGTCGAGGGTCGTCATTTCTCCGGGAGCGTTGAAGGCGAATGCGGCGAGCGGGGCCAGATTGTCCGCAATAATCGTCTTCTTAAAAAGCCCCATCGCGAAAAGGGCGGTTCCTTTGGACATCGACTCCCAAGAAAACATAAAAACGCGCGGGTCTCTGAACTGGGAAACCATGCTTTTGTGGTAAAGAATCGGCCCGGCTATCAGATGGGGAAACAACGTAACGAACAACAGGTACTCGCGAAAACCGTAGCCTTTTGTTTCGCCCCTGTGCGCGTCCACAAGATACGCGATCTGGGTGAAAGTAAAAAAAGAAATTCCGAGCGGCAGCGCGATTTTAGTCAGTTCGATATCCGCGCCCAGCGCCGCGTTGATTGAATCGATGAAAAAATTGGCGTATTTGAAATAGCCGAGCAGCGCCAGATTTCCCGCCACACCGGCCACAATCAGAGCTTTCCCCCGCAACTTCTCGATTCCCCTGCCCACAAAGAAGTTGAAAGCTATCGAAATCAACAGCAACGACACATAGCGGTAGTCCCACCAAGAATAGAACACCAGCGACGCCGCCCCCAGCGCGGCGACCGGATATCCTATATTCCCGCGTTTTCCCGCATAGTAATAAACCGCCAGCGTCATCGGAAGAAAAACGAATATGAACACATAAGAGTTAAATAACAATTTTCCGATTCCCGCAACCGAGCCGAGAAACGTTCAGCCCGAAATATTTACATTATTCTGATGAATAGCGGAATATATTGCAATCAACTCACATTCGCAACGACACAATCCTCTAAAGACCCACATTGAGGTTATCGTTAGAAATATGGTTTTGGGGAGAATATTCCAAGGTATTTAAATCTGACCTTGTCGATAATAAGGCGTCACAAATCATCGCCGAACCGCTTCGAGAAATATTTCACGTCCTCATCGCATGAGTAGCCCATGCCGTTGAACAGGGAGATTGAATCTTTGTTTCGTCCTGAAATCAAAGCGGAATATACAGGAAGCCCTAATTTCTCGAATTCAACTTCCAAAGTTTTTACGAGAGCCGACGCAACGCCTTTATTTCTATGCGAAGGCTCCACCGCCAGTCTGTTGATCCAGCCTTTGCGGGCGTCATGGCTGCCGACGGCCACCCCCATGATTTCACCACTCTGCTCGGCGACGAGCATCAGACCGCCTTGCGCTTCGAGCTGTTTTTTGAACGATTCTTTCGAGTCGCGTCCCGCCTGCCGGAAAGTTAGACCCGCGCGACGCCAAAGTCTGACAATCGCATCATAATCGTCGATTCTCATTTCCCTTATGCTCAAGCCGTCAGACTCCATTGCAAGAGTTTATAGAAATACGGCAGATAAGGCAATAATGAAAAAAGCGCCCGGAGGAAACACCGCCGGGCGCTTGATTGCCTTCGTAAATCAGGACAATAAATCAGTCCGTTATCGCTGCTGTCAAAGAACTTCCACGCACATCGTCTTGCCCATGCCGCCGCCCACGCAAAGAGAAGCGAATCCCTTCTGGAGCGAGCGTTTCTTCATTTCATAAATGAGGCTTATGACGATGCGCGCGCCCGTGCAGCCCACCGGGTGGCCGAGCGCCACTCCGCTGCCGTTCACGTTGGTTATCTCTCTGTTCAGCCCAAGAAGCTTTTCGCAAGCAAGATACTGAGCCGCGAACGCCTCGTTCACTTCGATAAGTTGCGCGTCTTCGAGCTTCCAGCCCGCGCGTTCGAGAGCTTTCTTCGTCGCCGGAACCGGGCCGTATCCCATCAGTTCAGGTTCAACGCCCGCCGCGGCGTGAGACACTATGCGCGCCATCGGTTTCAATCCGAGTTTTTCAGCTCTCGAAGCGCTCATGAGGATAACCGCGCAAGCTCCGTCGTTTATTCCAGACGCGTTGCCCGCAGTGACCGTTCCGTCCTTCTTGAACGCGGGTTTGAGTTTAGCAAGCGTTTCCATCGTAGTTTCCGGCTTCGGGTGCTCGTCGGTGTCCATTATCTTCTCGCCTTTTCTATCTTTGACGACAACCGGAATGATTTCGTCTTTGAAACGTCCTTCTTTTATGGCGTTGGCCGCGCGCATCTGGCTGGTCAGAGCCAGTTCATCCTGCTCCTCGCGCGAGATGTTGTATTTTTCGGCGAGGTTCTCCGCGGTGATGCCCATCATGAAACCACCCAGCGGGTCGGTCAGGCCTTCGGTGAGCGCGTCGGTGGCCGTGACGTTTCTCATCCGGGCTCCCCATCTCATGTCCTTGAGCACGTACGGGACATGGCTCATTCCCTCGACTCCACCAGCCAACACAATCTCGCTCTCGCCGGTCTGAATCTGCTGCATCCCGCACACCATAGCCTGCATGCCGCTGCTGCACTGCCTCTGTATGCTCATCGCCGGAACTGTGAACGGAATCCCCGCTTTCAGGGAAACGCACCTTGCGATATTGATCTCGTCCGACCTCATCATGCAACAACCCATGATTACGTCGTCGATAATCCCCATGTCGCTTTCCAGTCCCGCCCGTTTAATGGCTTCTTTGACCGCGACCACTCCGAGGTCCGCCGCCATCACGTTCTTAAAAATGCCCCCGAAAGACCCTATCGGAGTGCGCGCGCCGCTGATGATTACCACATCTTCGAACTTGCCCATTGAACATTCCTCCATGTTATGTGAATTTATTTTGCTCCTGTATCCGCAAAGGCTTGTGAAAAAGCCCACAAAAATCTAACACACAAATATTTCCCGCGCAACCTCAATAAATATTTGTCTGACGGCTTCTTCCGCCGACGCTCTAAACGCCGGCTTGCGCTTTGGTTATGTTGTGATTTATGAATCAACCAGAAAAATTAAGAGCGCAGTTAAAAACTTATTCCCACTCGACGCTCATCTCGCAGATATCGTCGCCCTTGCAGACGCATTTGTGTTCGGCCACCTTCACATTCGAACCGCCGGAAAGTTCGACCATCCGACGTCCCCAACCCAAAAGGTTCCTGCAGTTCTCCCTATGCGGAAGAGCGTATCCTTCGATTCTGAGAATGGCTTTCTTGGTGCCGGGTTCCGATTCCATTGTGAGTTCCCCGGTGTCATGAAACGTCTTCCAAAGAGAGGCCGCGCGGGAAAGAGTCTGCGACACATCGCCGTCCTTCAGGCGCGAACTGTACACGCCCTTTAACCCGGCGTCAGCCATCATCTCTCCGATATGCTCCATTACATCGGGGTCCGACGCCTGCAGCGTTTTTCTTATGCATTCGTTGAAGTCCTTGAAAATCTCTCCTTCGTACCACGATGAAGCTATCGCCGCTCCCATCGCCTCCCTGTGTTCGGGCTTCATGGCTGACAGAACTTTTTCCAGAACGTCCTGACCGTATTTATTTGCAAGAATCGTCTTTCTGCCTAGAAGCGTTATTCCTTTGACTTTAGCCATGTATGTCACATCCTTAAGAAATCTTCATTCATATTATAGAGCGCTCGCGCGGCAGAGAAATCCCGGAACAAAAAATTTTATAGTTAAACAAGTCATGCGCGATTGGAGCATAATCGCGGAGAATATCTCATTTCGAGCTTTTGCGGCACAATACCGCGCTCGCCATGATTCGACTATAATAAACTCCGAAATTATTTCGTAGCCGCAGAACACCGTGCGCGGCAAAGAGGTTGTCATGAGAAAATCGCCATTCCAATTCGTTTTCATAATCGCTATCGTCGCCGCAGCCCTAGTATCCGGCGGCTGTTCGCGGGAAGCCTCTCGCGCTCAGGACGCGAGAATGAAAATGGGCACTATCGTGGGGATTACGGTGTACGGAAAAGACGAAGCGCGAGCGAAAGCCGCCCTCGAAGCCGCTTACGTAGAGATAGACAGAGTGGAAAAGCTAATGAGCAGGTACTCGGAGAATTCCGAGGTGTCAACACTGAACAAGACCGGGTTGACTCCGTTCAAGTCTTCGGACGAACTGTTCATAATGTTAGAAAAATCCATAGAGTATTCAGAGATAACGGGAGGGGCTTTCGATATAACGGTCGGGCCGCTTATGAAAATTTTCAGGACTTCGTTGGAGAAAGGAACAGCGCCGGATGAAAGCGCCGTCGCGAATGCGGCCTCCCGTGTGGGATTCCGCAAGATATCTCTCGATTCTTCCTCTAAAACGGTGGTTTTCGAGTCTGACGGCATGGAGATCGACCTCGGCGCTATCGCGAAAGGATACGCCGCCGACCGGGCCGGGGCAGCCCTGAAAGCAGTCGGCGCTCAGAGCGCCATCATTGACGCAGGCGGCGATGTGCTCTGCGTCGGCTCAAAGCCTGCCGGCAAACCGTGGACAGTCGCCCTCCGCAATCCGCGAGACCCCGAAGACTTCCTGTTAAAACTGGCTGTCAAAGATTTGGCTGTAACCACATCAGGAGATTATGAGCAGTATTTCGAATCAAATGGGAAACGTTTTATACACATCATGGATCCTAGAACGGGCAAAAGTGCAACCGGGTGCATCAGCGCCACCGTCATAGCGCGCACCGCAATGCAGGCCGACGCCCTTTCCACTTCAATTTGCGTGCTAGGCCCCTCAGACGGAATTAAACTCATTGAGAGCATCGACGGCGTCGAAGCCCTCATTGTCAGTCAGGAAAGAAAGCTTTTCCGTTCATCCGGCTTTTCGAAATTTGAAGCGGACTGATATCAACAAACGACGTTGGGCCGCGCCCGGAAATCGCTTTTTTCGAGAAACACGCTCATTATAAATCTAAAAATAATCTCCTACGCAAGCGGTTTTTTCTCGTTGAGAGTTGTATGGCATCTATATGATCGACAGACTTCCTCGCGCTGTCAATTTATGGAATTCCTACAATGTAAAGCAAATGATGTATTACAAGCTGAAGCCGAATTCAACACAATAGCCATGTTTGTTGCTTTCCTGTTGTCGCGTCTGTATGATTGTGATTGTAATCACTGTCATTCACAATTCTCGATGTGGTATGAAGTTTGCTCGCTTTAATTGATGGTTGCGACAATGATTGCGGTTAAGCACAAAATAACGTGGCGCAGGAAAATGATGCATGTGAAAAGCAATAAACACATCAAGAATAAAATCTCCGCTCCATGCTTGAGCGTTTCGTTTTTGACGTTCCTTATGGTTTGCGTCTCTTCTATCTTGGGGGCTTCTTCTGCGGGAGCAGATGTGATTAATTATGCGTCTTCCCACAGGACTGTAATTTCTTTGAATGGTCAATGGAAATTTAAGGCTGGGGACAACCCCGGCTATTCGGACCCTAGGATGGACGATTCGGAATGGAAATCAATCAAAGTCCCCGGATTCTGGAGCAGACAAGGTTATTCGGAGTCGAATGTAGGGTGGTACAGGAAAAAATTCTTTCTGCCGAAGAATTCTAAGCCGTCTTTGCTCAGAATTGAAAGGGTTCTCGACGAGGCGGAGGTTTGGGTGAACGGAGAGAAGTTGGTCAATCCGGGGTTCCAAAACCCGTTGGAGGACAGACAGCCCGGCACATACGCGGATATATGGACTCTGGAATGGCCGGAAGCGTTCAGCGTTGGACGGTGGGCGCGGGCGGGCGCTGAAAACGTCATCGCCGTGCGCGTGTCAAACAATCCCGTTAGACGCTCTGAAAAGATCGCCGCGCATGATGATAGAACATTTTCAGGCGACGCCGGGATTTCCGGCAAAGTCTCCATCATCTGCCATCCTTCGGTGTATATACAAGCTTTCGAAAGGTTGCGATCCGCAAAAAAGAACAACTCAATCGGCGCGGAACACGTTTTTCGCGCCATGATAGGCGTTTCCGACATGGAGACTGAGAAGTTCGCCGTTTCTCTGGTTATCTCTGATCCGCAAGGCGTAAAATTGTTTGAGAAATCACAAAAGCTGACTATTGGCCCGTCGGGCAAAGCGGTTGAATTCAAATGGGCAGCGGAAGACTCTTTCGATACTCTCACTGCGGAAATATCGGTATCCGGCGAAAACGGCCGCTCTGACAGCATGTCGATGAAATTCCACGCGGCGTCCGTTTCATCTTCTGGCGGAAAACTTTTTGTCAACGGCGAACCTTTCACAGTTAAGGGCGTCGAAGGGATGCCGGGGCTTGTTTCAGCGGGCGGACTGGTTAAAGCTTCCACTTATAAAGCGGCATGGGCGAAATCCGATCTCGAATCTCTTGCGAATATGGGAGTCAACGCAGTTCGGGTGGAAACGCCGCCCGTGTCTCTAGTCGCGGCGGCAAGGGACGCGGGGATAATGATTGTCCCGGTCATCGACAGGGACGTCCCCGAAACAGTCGTGGCTCTGCGCGAATTTCCGAACATACTGTACTGGGACATCTCGCTGTCCGGGGCCGCGAAAGTCGCGGCGGCTGTGGCGGCGGCGCATTCTCTCGACACGTATAAAAGACCTATTTCATATTCAGGCCCTGATGACATCGATTCATCCCGCGTAGGTTTCAGAAAAATCTCGATACACGGAATCAACGCGGATAAACTGGCGGTCGGAGAATGCGCTCCGAGGGAAAATGAGAAATCGCCCGGCGCGGCGGTTGTCATCTCGGGATGGGGCGGCGGTTCCGCTCTCGGAACAGGATACGATGAAGCTCTTGCGGCCCCCGCCTTCGTCCGTTCGTATTCCGAATGCGTGAAATCAAACATCGCGGCTGGAGTCTTTTACGCGAATTTTTCAGACCGCTCTCTTTCAGCTCCAGCCGTCAGACGGCATGACTCCAGACAGTTCAATCCCTTCATGTCCGACATCCTGAGCGCCATCTTCAGAGACCTGTCAGTTTCGCCGTCGGGTTCGCAGAATGGAAAAGATCGCTCATATAAAATAGCAAACCTAGGAGTTTCCGTCGCGAATGAGATTGCGGTCAAGACTTCTTCCGGAGGGGCCGTCATCGCGCGCCGGGACAAGTTGCAACCCGGACGCTCTTTTGATTTCACTTTGCCTGAGACAGCCATGGCGGTCGAACTGCGCGTCGATTACAAAACGCATTCGGGCGCGCCGCGAAGCATGAAATTCCGGCCCGGCGACCCCGCCTACTCGCCTGAAGCGATAACGGCTGATTCGGAAAGAGAGTCATTTTCCAGAGGCTCAGCCAATAAAGTTACGGTTAAAGTGGAAACCGGAGCGCGCGGAGGGGAAGTATCTCTGCGTCTTTCTTCCGACGACCCCGGCGCTTCCGTTTCGCCTCCGCGCCGCGTCGTCTCCGCGCCACCCGGAGCGGCCGCTGAGTTTGTTTTTACCGTGACGCCGCGTTCAAACAGAAGCAGGATTCTGCTGACTGCGACGGCGGCGTTTACGGACAACTCCCGCGCGCCTGTTAAAACATATCTGCCGGTCGCGGTGAAATAATTTTCCACCTCGGGACAGACAAAGTTGACTGCCGCCGGAGCGGATGATAACATCAGATATCATGAAAACAAGAATGTTAATCGCCGCAATAGTTTTGGCTCTCTGCGCCAATATGTTTCTTACAAGTCAGGCGCGCGCGGAAAAATATGTAATCGCGGTTCCGGCTCTTCGGGGACTGGACGCCACCAACCTCGGCTCTTATCTGGAAAAAATGGCTGAGATTATGACGAAAAGAATGAGTTGCGATGTCTCCGCCCAGCTTTATGTCTACGACTATGGCGACAGCCTCTTGGAGATTCTTCTCAAAGAGTTCGGCAAGGGCAAAGCCGACATCGGATACGTCAACGGACTGGAATTTGTGGAATACGCAAAATCCGGCGGCTCAGAACTCGTCCCGCTTTTCATGCTGTCGATGAACAAGAAGACAACTATGGAGATGTGTTTTTACGGTAGGCGCGGCGAGTTTTCAAAGATATCCGAACTAAGGGGAAAGAACTGGGCCGGGTCTAATGTGCGCGGCGCAAGATTCCTTCTGTACAAGAGCGGGTTCGACGAACCGGCGGAAAAATATTTCGGCTCCATCAGGTATATGTCGGACGCGCCGATGTCGGCGATGATAGCGCTGCTCGCGAAGAAAGAGATAGATGTTTTCAGCGCGTTCAGCACGGTTATGAAAGTCTCCGGCGAGATGAACAAAAAGGACTCGATAGTCGAGCGAATATACTGCGAAGAGTTCGAGCCTACGTGGGTTTTTGTGGCCCGCAAAGGGACTCCGAAAGCAAGAATAGCCGAGATGCGCAAGCTGATGCTCAACTCGCATAACGACCCGGATTTCGCCACTTTCAGGTTCGCCTTTCAACTTATTGACGGAAAGTTCGTGCCTGTCGACGAAGCGGCTTTGAAAAAAGCTGAGCCGATAGTGTCACTGATGCAAAAGGGCGGCTGGAAAAAGGAAGACGCGGAATTCCACAAAAAATACCAACACGGGAAATAATCCTGAGCGCCGCGACGGCGCCGCGCGGTGATTATGGTTGCCCCGCAAACTTACGGCTTAATTTATTGCGCTCAGCTTTGATACATCATCCAAAAAAAATCGGACGTTTGCTCACCCGCGCCGGAAGAGGCAGCGGACGGAACGGCATGCCTGCGGTTTCCTCGCGGATTCGCGCCACAAGGTCGTCGAAGGTCATTTCAATCTCTTTGCGCTCAGCCCTCGTCCTGACGGTGAGCATGCCTGATTCTTTTTCTTTCGCTCCGACCACCAGAATATAAGGAATCCACTCGCGTTCGCCGTTTCTGATTTTTTTGCCCACTGTGTCCGGTCTGTCGTCGACATCGGCGCGGACGTTCGCGGCGTTCAGCCGGTCGGCTATCTCGTCTGCCAGATCGATAAACTCGTCCTTAACCGGAGCGACGCGCACCTGAGCGGGAGCGAGCCACACGGGGAACATCCCCGGTTTGCCCTCTCGGATGTCCAGCGCGATGTTCTCAAGAATCGTGCAGAGAGTCCGCTCGATGCTGCCGAAGCTCGAAGCGTGCAGTATCACGGGCGACGGATACTTCTTTCCGTCATCGTCGATGAAACCGATGTTGAAGCGCTCGCCGTCCTTGACGTCCCACTGCACGGTGGAGACCTGAATGTTGCTCTCATCCTCGGTAATGCTCTGGAATTCGTTTTTGATGGCGTAGTAGTGAGACATCTCCGGCATGAGTTTGAAGAATGACGGCACTTTCATGTCGCGGCAGATGTTAAGGAGCCATTCGGTGTTTTCCTCGAAGAAGGTGGTGGTTCCCTCCCATCCGAGGACCCAGCGCTCGCGGGCAATGATGTCGTTCATGAGGTCGCGGAACTTCCGGCAGAGAGCCTCGTACTCGTTTCGGGCTTCGTCTAAGTTTGAGCATGCGGCGTGCATATCGGTCATCATGAAGTTCCTGACCCGCTTCAGCCCGCTCACTTCGCCTTCCTGCTCATTCCTGAAACACGTCGCCTCTTCGTACACCTTTAGCGGCGATTGCTTGTAAGAGAACCTGACGTTTTGCATAAAAGGGAACCCGAGCGGGTCGGAGGCGTATCTCAGATAGCAGATTCCCCTGCCGCCGTCCACTTTGTAGTCCCTCTCGTGGAACTCGCCCATCAGTTCGCCGACAATGTTGTTGTCGCCCCTGATGATGAGGGGGTTCTTTATCTCCATCGCGCCCCATTCGCGCGCGAGACGCCCGGCGTAATCAAGAATGAGCTTCTGTATGAACAGCCCTTTCGGGAACCATTTGTAGTGTCCTTTTTCTGAAACGTCGCAGTAATCGACAAGCTCCTGCCGTTGCATGAACTCGATGTGTTTGGGCGCGCGCTCCGTGTCCATCCCTTTGCCAAGCTCGTTGCCGATGAACCTTTTCAGCAACTTATAGACAGGCTCTTTCTTCTTGAATATCGGACATTTTTCAAATTCTTTCGGGTCTATCTCGTAAATCACGCCCTCTAGGTCGACCGCCACATAGCGGGTGAACTTTTCCCTCGGCCCCTTTGCCTCTTTCTTTTCTTCGGCTTCCGCCTCTTGCTCGTCGGCGGTAAAAACCCCGCTCCACTCAGAAAGCGGATGTCCCTTGGCGCTTATCTCAAACCCTTTGTACCAGCCGAACGGGGCGCGGAACACGTCGAGTCCGCTCTGTTCGAGCAGTTCGGCGGTCTTCTTCAGGACAGCCAGAGCCGTTCTGGGCGAGGAAGGATTCTGCGTCAGATGCACGTAAGGATAAACGACGATTTTGTTCGCTTTTAGCGTCTGCGCTCGCTTAATAGTGTCTTCGGCGACTTTTCTAGCGACAGTCTCCGGGGCGGCCTCGTCGTCCTTTTCGACGCCCATATAAACAACGACGCAGTCGCCCTCGTGCGAATAAGACTTTTCGGAGATGTCCTCGGCGGCCTTCATAGCAGGCTCTGTCGCGGTTATTCTAATGTAATTCGTGTGTATTCCAAGCGTTTTCATGACGCGCTCCCGGTTTTTCGAACCAATCCGCTTCAACCCCTGCGGCAGTTGGTAAATTTAGTTCCATATATATGGTTTGTCAATAAAATCGCCCCCCGCCCCGCTCTGCCACTCCACTCAAACCAACTGACAAATATATAAATATGTTTCATTTTCATTCTACGTCGGGAATTGTTTTAGATGGATGTGTGTGAGCAGAATGAAACTGTTAAACAGCAATCGAATCTTCCTCATATGCCGGGTAGCGATTTGCGAATAAGTGTAGACAAAAAAAATTGGGACTTCCGTCTTCGACTTTTGCGGGTGGCTGCTGAATCCTTGTTTTCATCCGTGAGGTTTAGGCGGACATCCGTGTCCTGTTCAGCTCCGCTCCGGTCTTTCCTGAAATCCCACTGGAACAGAGTTATCGCACAAAGATATGATCGGCGGAATCGTGGGAAACTTTAGCGTTTCGCAATTTATTTCGGAATTGACGCAACGCGATAATGCGCAATAAGCAGGAGGCGACAAGACCGCGCTCCGAGAGGTAATGTTTACAAAAGCCGCGTCCGCTGTTAGAATGTGATGTCGATAACCGATAGAAAAGGCGGAGGTAAAGAAAATGTTGGAAGGTATATTACCCGTAATAGTAATAGTGGCATTGGCGCTGTTCGCGTCCGTGAAGATTCTGCCCGAATACGAGAGAGCCGTCATCTTCCGGCTCGGACGCTTGAGCAAGGCTCTCATTGGCGGAAACGGCCCCGGACTGATTATCATAATCCCCGGCGTCGACCGCGCGGTAAGAGTGGACATGCGAGTCATCACAATGGACGTGCCGACTCAGGAAGTTATCACCAAAGACAACGTCCCGGTAAAAGTGAACGCAGTCATTTATTTCAGAGTCGTCGATCCGCAAAACGCCATCGTGGACGTGGAAAACTTCATAGCGGCGACATCCCAGATTTCCCAGACCACTCTCCGCAGCGTGCTGGGCGAAAGCGAAATGGACGAACTGTTGTCCCAGAGAGAAAAAATCAACCTCAAGCTGCAGGAGATTATCGACAAACACACCGACCCGTGGGGTATTAAGGTTTCCACAGTCGAGGTGAAAGACGTCGAGCTGCCGCAGGAAATGAAACGCGCAATGGCCAAACAGGCGGAAGCGGAACGCGAACGCCGCGCGAAAATCATAAGCGCGGAAGGCGAATTCCAAGCTTCCCAGAAACTGGCCGACGCCGCTAAAGTCATGTCTGCAGACCCGATAGCCATTCAGCTCAGATATCTCCAAACCCTGACAGAGATAGCCACCGAGAATAACTCGACCACTCTCTTCCCGATTCCGATAGATTTGCTGACACCCTTCCTCAAGAGGGGCGACAAGTCTTAACCGGGCTTTGTTCTTAACCGGCCCTCCGGTTGAATCACTTTCTAAATCGATAACACAAGCCATCCGTCCTTTATCCGGGCGGATGGTTTTGCGTTGCTCCACCGGAATTGTTTCTTATGTCAGCGCCATCCATATTTAACTCTTTTCGCCTGTCTTATTTGTCTAATCTAAAATCTCAGAGCGACAGCGCATTTTATCCTTTATGATGCTTAGTTATCCTCGCGGATACCTGTTGTATTAATCCTCCACCGGCGCTATGATAATATAACTGCGCAGAAAAGCCCGCTGATTCGGGTTGTTTTGCGCTCGGGACGGTGAGCGCTATGCGGATAGACGAAAACGAAGTTTACACCACAAAAGAGGTTGCCGAGTTATTGAAGGTCAGCCTTCCGACAATAAAAAGGATGCTGGCTGACGGCAGGTTGCCGTCCACTCGAATCGGCAGGCAACACAGGTTTCTGGGCAAAGACATTCTGGGGATATTGACATCGCAAAGCGATCTCAGGCCCGCCGCCAAGAGCGAAGAGATAGAGCCGGCGATTGAAGCGAGCGCGGAAGAGTCGATGCCGGAGGAAGCTCCCGCTTATTTAAGAGAGACGCCCGCGCCCGCAGTGGAGTTCGAGCCGCGGCGCCCATCGGTCTTTGCGCCCCCATCTCAACAGCCCGCCCCGGTGGACAAACAGCGCTCTTTCATGCTCGGCAAAAAGCTCAGAGACGACGTGTATTCCAACAGCGGCGAGCTTCTATTCGCGCGCGGCGCTATTGTCACGGATCAGGTCATCGCAGAGGCCGGCAAACACAAGAAACTAGTGGAAGTCATGAGCAATCTGGAATGAGCGTCCGGATAGATTTCATTCAAGGACTGGTTATATGAGCGTTTCAATATCGCGCAACGGAGTGGAAATCGACGGGAAGGTTCTGCCTCTGATATCCGGCGAGGCGCACTACTGGCGGCATGAGCGCAAGGATTGGGCTGCCGTTCTGGACGGCGTGGTCGAGATGGGTTTCAAGTTCATCTGCACATATATCCCGTGGAGCGTCCACGAAATTGAGAAAGGCCGTTTCGACTTCGGCGACACCGACCCCCGCAAGGACGTCGGGCTGTTTCTGGACATGGCGAGGGAGCGAGGGCTTTTCGTCCTTGTCAGGCCGGGCCCTCACATAAACTCGGAACTCACTTTTTTCGGATATCCGGAGCGGATTCTCAGGCGAGAAGAGTTGCTAATGCGCACATCGTCGGACACCCCGGCGATTATCCCCGCCCCGCCCCGCTTCTTCCCGGCCCCTTCTTACGCCTCAGAAGATTTCTACTCCGAGGTCGCCGGATATTTCGACGCGCTGAGACCGATTCTGGAGCCTCGGACGCATCCCAACGGCCCCATCGTCGGGGTTCAGGCTGACAACGAAATGTCGTTCTTCTTCCGAACGTCTCCTTTCGACGTGGACTACTCGGCTCCCGCTATCGGGCTTTTCAGGCGCTTCCTTCGGGACAAATACGAGGGCGAGATCGACGCGCTCAACCGCGCTCACCGCTCCAACCACAAGGACTTCGACCGCGTCATGCCTCCGCGCAGATACGAGCCTTGCGAGATGTCGGCCCTCCCGTGGCACTTCGACTGGTGCGCCTTCAAGGAATTCTATCTCTATTATGGAATCAAGCGCATCGCCGACATGCTGAGGGCGCGCGGTCTCTCGGAAGCGTTCTTCTTCCACAACTTTCCGGGCGGCCAGTCCTCCTCTCCGTTCCACATCCCGATGACGGAGACCGCGGTGGACGCGGCGGGAATCGACCTGTACGAATCAAGGAAGAGCTACCCTTTGATTAGAGACTCGGTAAGGCTCGCCGCCGGAACTAGCAGGCTGCCTTTCTCGCCTGAGTTCGGCTCCGGGATATGGCCGTGGTGGAAACCTCTTTTCCTGAAGGATCAGGAATTCGCGACGCGCGCCGCTCTGATGAACGGTTTGAAAGCGGTAAATTTTTACATGATAGCCGACCGGGACAGGTGGTATGGCGCGCCGATGGCAAGAGACGGCTCCGCCCGCCCCTCCCGTTTCCGTTTCTACGCAAATCTCAACAGGTTTATCCGTGACACTCGTTTCAACGAGTTCTCCATGCGCAACGACGTGCTTCTGCTCTCGGTCCGGGAGTACGAAAGGTTCGAGCAGATTGTGTCGCTTGCTCACCCGGTGGAAGCCGGGCTTCTTGGGGGCGTTCCGAGGGACTGGCTGACGGACCCGAAGCCGCCGGCTGGCATGAGAGAGCCGGTGGGGATGCTTTACAGGCGTCAGTGGCGCGCGATGATGATGGGCTTCACTCAGGCCGGGTTCCCTCCCGCTCTGGCGGACTCTTCGGTGGACCTTTCCGTCCTAGACAAGTTCCCGGTGGTGGCCGCGCCTTCGTTCGAGTTCATGAGCATGGCCCTTCAGCGCAACCTGCTGGTTTACGCTCTCAAAGGCGGCGTGCTTGTCCTCGGCCCCAGAATCCCCGTGTTCGACGAAAAAATGCGCCGCGACACCAAGTTCACCTCCCACATGCACGAGCCTGTCGGTTACCGGGACCGCATGCAGGTCGGCGGCATGATTTTCGAGCGCGTCGATTTGTTCAACCCGAAACGTCCTTTCCTCTCCGAAGGGCAGGACGTTTGCTCTTACATCAGCCCCACGGAAAAAGGCTCCATTATCCATCTTGGCTTCATGTTTCAGGACTACACCGGATACGACAGGTCTCCGGGTCTGGCGGCCATAATGAAACGGATTGCCGCCGTCGCCGGACTGAAAGCTAGATACACTTCAAGCGACCCGCTGATAGAGACGGCCTTGCACGAGCGCGGGCCGGACAGGTTGCTTTTCGTTGCCAACCCCACCGGAGAGCCGCGCTCCGCCGCCGTCTCGCTCGGCGAAAATGAAACTCTTTCCGACGCGGACACCGGCGAGCTTGCCGCCGGGCCTGCCGCAAAAATCAATCTGCCAGAATATTCCGTGCGGATATTCAACATACACGGCGCCGCCGCCGCGAAAGCTTAGCCCGGGAGGCTGTATTGTTATCGTCAGACGTTCAAATAATAGACATTCATCCCGACCACGTTGAGAGGGCGGTCGAGGCTCTGACCCCCAAAAGGCCAAAGCAGCGCCGCGCGCTCATTCTTTTCTGCGAGGAAAACAGGGTCATCCACGCGGTTGACACCGTGAAAGGGCCTTCGGACTTCATGTACGGCGAAAGGCCGCCGAGAGACCTCAAAGCGGTTGCCGCCGAATGCGGCGTCGACTTCGTGGCGTGCGTCGAAAGAGACGCTCCCGCCCGCCTCCTTGCCGGCGCTCAGTCGAAAATCAACATCGACCAGACGCTCTTCGAGCAGGTTATGTCGCTCCGCGAGCCGCTTCGGCGCGAACTCGGCTCCGGCGTCAGAATATATCCCGACATCCTTGCCGCGATGCCTCGGCTGCCGGATTTCGCTCTCAAAATCCTTAAACTGCTGTCGCCGAAAAACTTCATGTCGATGGTTGTTGTCCTCGACGGAAAGGATGTGTGGACGTCAGCCGTCGTCAGGATTACAAACGGAGAAGCGGATTTGATAACGACGACCGACACGCTGAGGCCGGGGCCGGAACTGACCGGGGACATGGCGAGAGACGCGGCGTCGCTCGTGAAAGCTATGGAGTCCGCTCGCGGCAAAGTCGCGCTGGGCATTTTTATGAGCCGCGCCGGTTTGGAGCATCTAATCGCTCACCCGCGCCCGCTCGGCGCGCTCGCCGCTCTCGCTTCAAGAAAATGGATCGTGATTCATCCTTTTCCGCGCCGGGCGCGCATCCTGCTCGCCCTCGCGCCTCTGCTGAAAATTTAATCTGGAGCCGCCGTTAGGCCGTATGAAACTGCTCGAAGCAAAACCCTACAAACACCTCCTGTCCATACTGCTGGACGGCCGCCCTCTTTTCGAGCTGCCCTACCAGTGCGTGGTTGACGGCATGGCTTGGTTCGCGGACAGCTTGGAAGTGAACGGGCTTCGGGTCGAGGCCCGCATCGGCGACACCCTTATCTCCGACACCATATCTCTGCACGAGCCGCTTGTGTGCGTGACCCGAAGATGGAGCCTGAGAGGCAAGTTTTCCGCGCGCGTCATGTTCACGGCGTTCGCAAAGATGGAGCCTACGCTTTGGGTCGCTCCGGGAGTGGTTTACGCTTCAGGCGGAGGGCTGGCCGCGCTTGCCGCCGCCACCGGGCCTATCCGCGAAGAAGCCGCCTCCGCCCCCGCTTTTTCCGTCCTCCAATCCGCCGACCGCGTTTTCGCCGTCTTCGCTCAACCCGCCGAATCGGTCGAGGAACTTTCCTCTCTTGCCGTCCATATCTCAAAAGAACATTCCGAATTCAACATATCCATCCCCGGCGCCACACCCGCCAAAAGCGGCATCAGGGGCCACAGCATCGAGTTCGACGAATGGGACGTTGACGGACAGGTCACTTACGAGCGCAGGTTCTACTTGTGGTCCAACCCGCCGGAAGCGGGCGGCTGGGAGTCAGTTCTGGAGGCGGCGCGGGAAATAGCTTCGCCCGCCGCAGACTCTCAACCCGACATAGGCGCGATTGCCCGCGCCCGCGCTCGACACCTCGTCGAAAACTTCTTCATCGAAAGAACCGACTGCGTCGGCTTCGTCGAATCCGTCGGGCAGACGATGTTCCCCGCAAGCGCGGTCATGCGCGGCGCGGGCCGGGGCGGCAACATCGACGCCGCCCGCGCTCTCTGCCGCGTCGCCGCAGAAACCGACGACCGCCGCCTCAAACGCATCGCCCTCGACACGGCGGACTTCTTCCTGTCCGGCGACGACCCCGAACTGTTGCCTTACGTCAACTACAGCCCGCCCTCCAGAAAATGGTCGCGCCCGGAAGACCCCCCGGCCCTCAGAACCGCCGCCGCGCAAATCGTTTCGGCGGTCGTCAAACTCAACTCCGCCGCCGGGCCGGACTCTAATCCGAGATGGATGTTCACCTGCAGGAGAATTTGCGACAAGTTCATCGCGGCCGCGCCGCAGGAGAGCGAAGAAGGCGAAGCCCCTGCCGGACTCTCCGCCATCGTCGGCGTTACCCCGGAGAACGCCCGCGCGGACGCCGAACTCGCCGCCGCTTTCGCCCTCTTCAGCTCCGCTGTCGGCGACCGCAAATACATTGACGCCGCCCTCGCTCTGGCAGCCCCCCTCGTCCCGGCGTTCACAGCCAGAATCGTTCCGGGGCCTGAAAGCGCCGGGATGTCCTCCGCAGACGCCCGCGCGTTCATCCGCATGTGCCTTGCCCTGAAAAACGAACCCAACGGCGCCGACTTTATGGCCGCAGCCAAACGCGCCGCTTCATACGTCGATTCGTTGACTTATATGAGAGACGTGCCGTTCCACGAAGGAACCACGCTCGCGCAGGCGGGATTCCGCGCGATGGGCGGACTGCTTCCGGCCCCCGGCGCCCTTGAGTTCGACGATTCCGCCGCCGAATGCGCCCTTGAGATGTTCCAACTGCGCGAGGCCACAGGAGACGACCGTTTCCGCGCCCTTGCCGACACCATGCTCCGGTTTTCCCTTCAGATGGTGTCCGTCGGCTCGCCCGCGCACGGCCTTTTACATTCATTTGAAGGATTTCAGCCCTCCGCGTTCTATCACACCGGAGACCCCGCATCGAACGGCCCGTGGGGCGGCTGTTCCCGTTCAGCAACATCGCGCGTTCCCGTCTCCACCCTCAACGCCCTTCTGGACATCAGAGACAAATACCCCGACGCCGCATCATTCGCCATCGAACCCCTGCCCCACGAACATTCCTTCCCCAGCGCCATCGCCCGCGCCCTCCTCACCCTCGGCTGCCGCATCCGCTTCTTTTAGACCGAATCCGCCATTAGGATTCTAGCCCTTTTGTTCAAAGCGAATGAACCGAAGAACGCAAGACGCATTTTTGCTGTAGGAGCGGGGTTGCCCCGCCCCGAAATGTCTCAGTTATCGGACGCGGAAACCGCGTCCCTACTGAACAAAAAAAGGCGCCACCTTCAAGCGTTTTTTGCTTGTGGATGCGCATGGTTAGGAATCACCCACAACGGGGTTGTGGGCACCATCTCCCAAACTTGTCGGGGGGGGCGAGACGGGTAAAACCAATTAAGAACTGCTATAATCAACAAGATAGGCGTAAACAACAGCATGGGAAGAATAAGCGCAGGCAAAAGCAGAATCATCAGTCGTCTTAAGCGAATGCATGTCATGGCGGCAGTCGCGGCGATTCTCGGCGCCGTGTGCGTCGCTTCCTTGTGTTATGGAGCGAAAGGCAAGATTGCCACCCCGTCAGGTCAGTCAGCGGCCGACGCCGGCCTTGCCGATATTTGCAGGCGGAAACAAATATCTCTGCCTCTGAAAAACGCGCGCATTACGGTGGACAAGAAAGCGAGACAACTCAGGCTCTACGAAGGCGGCTCATTGCTCAAAACATATCCCGTGGCGTTCGGTCCGAACCTTGAAGGACACAAAACCCGGGAGGGAGACGGCCGCACCCCGGAGGGAAAATACTATCTTATCAAGCACACCAGCCCGGCTTTCGGCAGATGTTTCTACATCGCATACCCTAACGAGAAAGACGCTCTCGAAGGACTTGAAAACGGCGTCATTTCCAAAAAGTCATACTTAAAAGTGAAAGCCGCGACAACCGCAAAGACATATCCGCCTTCGAACACCGGGCTTGGCGGTCAAATCCTGCTCCACGGCACTAAAGACAGAACCGAACAGAACCTGACGTCGATTGACTGGACACTAGGCTGCATCGCGATGGAAAACGCGGACATTATGGAGATTCTTAACGCCATACCCGACAACGCCCGGCCGGAAATACAGATTTCGCCTTCGCTTAACAACGCCGCCAATTAGAGCAAGGGGGTTGGCTCAGGCCGGGTTTGGGTTTCACATAATTTGGGGTCAGGCCGAGATTATTGACAGCGAATTAATTTGGGGTCAGGCCGAGATTATTGACAGTTTATTATTGGGGCTGATTGGCGATATGGGTAAAAATGGGTTCCCGCTTTCGCGGGAATGACGGCACAAAGCAAAAGGAATGACGGCATAAAGAAAGGTGATTTGGGGTCAGGCCGGGATTATTGACAGTTATTTATTGGGGCTGAATGGCAATATAGGTGAAAATGGGTTCCCGCTTTCGCGGGAATGACGGCACAAGATAAAAAGAATGACGGCATAAAGAAAAAGGAATGACGGCGGGTTGGGTTGAAAATGGGTTCCCGCTTTCGTGGGAATGACGGCAAAAAGAAAAAGGAATGACGGAAAAAAAAAAGAATGACGGCGGGTTGGGTTGAAAATGGGTTCCCGCTTTCGCGGGAATGACGGCATAAGATAAAAAGAATGACGGCATAAAAAAAAAGGAATGACGGCGAAAGAAACAAGAGAAATGCAGGCGGCGGGAATCGGTGTTCCCGCCCTACAAGAGCGATTGGCGCTTTGAGCGCCCACAACGGGGTTGTGGGTGGGGCCCGTCGCCCTACAAGAGAGCGGGAATAAATTCCCGGAAAAGCAAAGCGGCAATGAATTGCCGCACTCCAAATTACTACATTTTTTATGGCTGATTAAAGGTATCGGCAGGAACTCGTTTGTGAACGCCACCCTTTTTGTTCAGTAGGGGCGCACAAGCCGGGGGCGGGTCTGTAATTTGTAGTGTTTGATAATCCATGAATGAGGGGAATTTAGGGAAGGATATGGTGACACGGCTGTGTTCGCGCGCGCCAGTTGTCACGGCGGGGTGGCGGGGGACTGTTTTTCATAGGGAAATCAAGGTGTCGATGTCTTCGGGGGCGAGGAGGGTTCCGGGGTTGCTTCTGAGTTTGAGGGCGGCGGGGGCGAGTTGTCGCGCGCGTTGTGTTTCTCCGGCGGATTCGAGGGCGACGCGGAGGGCTTCAAGGACGATGAGCGAGCACGCGGAGGCGCACCAGTCGAACACTGCGGCGGCGTCCGCCGGGCTGATGCGGTCGCTCTTTTCGAGCGCGCGGCCGAGCAGCCAGTCCGTCATCGAGTATGCCCTGATGTAAAGTTCCTCGAACTCGGGGCCGAGGTTGTGGGCGATGACGCGCGTGCACTGTCTTCCCGACCAATGGACGGGGTAGCTGGGTTTGCCGCCGTTGTCCGGCCCCCAGACGTCTATGACGCGTTTTCTGACGGAGTCTATGCCGCCGTCATGCAGAGCGCGGGCGGTCTGAGCGGAAACGTCTAGGGGGGTAGCGCCTTCGGCGTCCGCCCCGAAAGAAGAAATTCTGTGGGCGGCGCGGAAGGCTCGCAGGCTCTCGAATTCCCGCCGTTTGAGGGGCAGGGTTTCGTCGTTGCCGGACAGCAATACGATGTCGATGTAAAGTTCGAGGGAGCGGGCGGCGAGAGCGGCGGCGGCTTCGCAGCGCGCTGGCCCTGCGAGGTCCGCCAGAGCGCTGAAAATGGCGGTCAGGCGAGATGTCGCGCCGATGGCCGGATGGGCATTTTCGTCCGCATCCGACAGCAGCGCGGCGACGCGCGACGCGCGCGCGGCGAGCAGCCGGAGGACCCCCGCCGGACTGGCGGCGTTTTTGTCTATTTCGGGTTTCAATATCATCCTTTGAAGGCGACGGCTTCGATTTCCACCAGAGAGCCTTTGGGCAGCGCAGCAGGGGCCACGCACGCCCGCGCGGGCGGGTTCTGCGGGAAAAATTCGCCGTACACTTCGTTCATCGCCGCGAAGTCCTTCATGTCGGACAAAAACACGCTGGTCTTCACGACGTCCTGAAGCCCGACCCCGGCGGCGTCCAGCACTGCCTTGAGGTTGGTCAGGACTCTGCGGGTCGCGGTGGCGACATCCGAGTTTTCCATTTCGCCGCTTGCGGGGTTCAGGGGAATCTGACCGGAGCAGAAAATGAAGCCGCCCGCTGCTGTGGCTTGGGAGTAAGGGCCGACCGCCGCCGGGGCTTCCGTGGTTGAAATGATTTGTTTCATGCGCGATGACCTCCGAGGAACATAATCCGAAATGATTCTACACGCGGAGCGGCGGGTCTTCAATATCGAGAGAATCGAAAAACGCCGCCCTGCGGGGGGGGGGCGCGCCCGGCTGCCGCGCCACTAGACGCCGCGTTCCGCCGCCCTCCCTTGCCTTGTCGTCGCCGGAAGCGTAAAATCATGTCTTGTTCGGAAAGGACGGTCGGAGATGAAATTGACACCTGAGATGGCGCTTGAGTACCACCTTGGCGGGAAAATCGGGCTGAAACTCACAAAGAGGCTCGACGACAGCCAGACGCTGAGTCTGGCGTACACGCCCGGCGTGGCGGAAGTCTGCAAGGCGATAGTCCAAGACAGAAACCGGCTGTACTCGCACACGGCCAAGAGCAATCTTGTGGCGGTGGTCAGCGACGGGACGGCGGTGCTGGGACTGGGGGACATCGGGGCGGCGGCGGGCATCCCTGTCATGGAGGGCAAATGCGCTCTGTTCCGGACTTTCGGAGAGGTGGACGCGTGGCCGGTGACGTTTGAGAACGCCCGCGTGAACGGGAACTCCGGCCCGACGGACGTCGATAAAGTGGTCGAGTTCACAGCGGCCATCGCCAATATGTACGGCGGGATAAACCTAGAGGACATAGCGGCTCCGGCCTGTTTCGACGTCGAAGACCGACTGCAGGAAATGCTGGACATACCCGTCTTCCACGACGACCAGTGGGGAACGGCTGTGATAACTCTGGCGGGCGTTTTGAACTACTGCGTCATCACGGGCAAGGCGATGGACGAGTTGAAAGTGGCGGTGAACGGGGCCGGAGCGGCGGGCGTCAGGATAGCGCAGATGATAATGGCCGCCGGGGTCAAGGATTTATTGCTGATTGACACCAAGGGGGTGTGCCATTCCGGGCGCGACGACCTCAATCCCTTCAAAAGGACGTACGCCGTCGACACCGTCGCGCGCACGCACCGGGACGCGCTCGCCGGAGCCGACCTCGCCATCATGGTGTCCAACAGGTTCAACCGGGACGGCTCGCGCAGTTGCGAACCCTCATGGCTCAAGGAGATGAACCACTATCCGGGCATTTTCTCGATGGCGAACCCGGACCCGGAGATATACCCGGACGAGGCCCGCGAGGTCTTCGGCGACAAGCCGTATATCATGTCCACCGGGCGCTCGGATTTCCCGAATCAGGTGAACAACGTTCTGGGATTCCCGTTTATATTCAGAGGCGCGTTGGACGTGCGCGCAAAACGAATCTCAATGAACATGAAGATAGCCGCCGCCGAAGGGCTGGCCCGGCTCGCCCGCGAGTCCGTGCCGGACGACGTCAAACGCGCGTACGGCGGACAGGAACTCGAATTCGGCCCCGGATATATCATCCCGAAACCATTCGACCGCAGGCTGCTGACGTTCGAGGCGCTGGCGGTCGCCCAAGCCGCCGTCAAAGACGGCGACGCCCGCGTGTCAGACATCTCAAACTATCCGCAATACCTAGCCGCGCTGGCGTTCACCCCGAAAATCGAATTCGCCGCGAGAGCGGAGATTTCAAAGGCCGTCCGCTTTGAAGACAACTGGATACTGATCGACGAGAAGAAGCGGAACGGCGGCTGCGCGTACCTGTGCGACGCGGGGGTTGAAACCGGAGGGGCGGCCCCGGACTCTCTGGCCGGAAAACGGGTAGAGCTTGCCATCAACGACGGAAAAGTGAAAAAAATCGATATCCTGTGACCGCCGCCCGACGTTCGGGGATGAACATCGGCACAGGCATCGCCGGGGCGCGCGCGGCGCAGTGGGACTGTTGAAAAAAATAACAGAGTATGGATTTGCGCGTTGGAGAAGGCATAAGATTTAAAACTTTCGAGCATGTTTATATACATATTCAACACCCCCAAAGCAAGTTTGGGGGTGGCGCCCGAAAGGATATAACTTTTTCAACAGTTCCCAAGTCCCCCATTTTCCTTTGCGGCTCAATAACATAGATTCTCCATTTACATAGCCCTTGCCGTCTGCTATTTTTTCGCTGTGGAAACATTGATGAACACGCCGTCGCTCGCGAAAGTCCTGATACTCTTCGGGGCGATACTGACGCTGTATAAGTTGAAGCTTCCGCTGTGGGCGGCCATATTCTTGGCGTCCGCGCTGACAGGGCTTTGGTTCGGAGCCGGCGCCGCCGGAACCGCAAAGAACATGCTCCTATCCGCGGCCTCGGCGGACACGCTGTGCCTGTGCCTGATCGTGGTGGGGCTGCTGGGGCTGAGCCACCTGCTGAACGACACCGGGTCGCTGTCCCGGCTGGTGGAAGGGCTGACGGCGGCGTTGGGAGGCACGGCGAGGAGCGCGGCGGCCCTGCCCGCCCTCATCGGGCTTCTGCCCATGCCCGGAGGCGCAGTCTTCAGCGCCCCGCTTGTGCGCGCGGCCTGCCAAGGCGATGCCCAGTCTCCCGAACAAAAATCCGCCGTCAACTACTGGTTCCGCCATATATGGGAATACTGGTGGCCGCTGTACCCCGGCATCATTCTCGCCACCATCCTATTCAGCATATCCGCGTGGAAAGTCATGCTGATACACCTGCCGCTGACAGCCGCCGCCGTCACATTCGGATGGATATTCATCATGAGGCCCGCGTTCAAGCAGAAGCCGGGCGCGAACGCGGGCGCATGTGAACAGCCGCAAGGCCCGGCGCGCAGAGACGCCATGCGGGCGGCAGTCCGCGAAAGCGCGCCCATAATCATCATGATTGCCACCACATACACGCTCGGCCCCGCCCTCAGCGCTGCGGGCGTCAATGGCTCCGCAGTCAAATACATCCCCGTCATCACGGGGGCCGCAGCGGCGATAGCATGGCTCGCCGTCGCGCGGCGCGCGGGGGTCCGCCGTGTGGCCGCCGCCCTGTTCGGCCGCGCTCAAGTCCCCATGATCCTGCTCGTCGCCGCCATCATGGTGTTTCAGGGAACGCTTATCCGGGCCGGCGCATTTGAAAACATCCAGACCGACTTGGCCACCTACCGCCTCCCCGCCATCGTCATCATCGCCGCCCTGCCCTTCATCTCCGCCCTCGTCATGGGGCTGGCCGTCGGGTTCGTCGGAGCCTCATTCCCCATCGTCATCTCCCTGCTCCCGGCAGGAGTTATGGATTCCACCGATAGGTTCGCATATTTTACTTTCGCATACGTCATGGGATACGCCGGGATGATGCTAAGCCCCGTCCACCTATGCCTTATCGTCACCAAAGACTTTTTCAAAGCCGATTTTTTCAAGATATACAAACAAATAGCCGTCCCCTGCGCCGCCACCCTTCTTTTCGGCCTCGCCCTCTCCGCCCTCTACAAATACATTTTCTAGCCCGCCGCTTACGAAGGCCGCTCCGCAAAATTTCGCGCTTGTCCATTCGCGTGTGTTAGAATATTCTTGAATGACCATTAAGGAGCGCCGACATGATTAAATCCCACCGCAAAAGCTGTTTGGCAACACTCCGTCGTCGCGCCGCCGCAGCCGCGACGCTTCTGTGTTTATTCGCAGTTTGCGCGCGGCCGTGCGGGGCGGCGGTGGTGTCTGACAGGTTGGAGACGGACAAGACGGGGCGGCTTGCGAGCGAGGCTTCTGTGGTCGCTCTGGTGGAGATAACTGGAGTCAGGCCGGACGCTCAACAGGAGTCGCAGGGAAAAACGACGCGGAGGGAAACGAGCCGGGCGATGCTCGCCGAGGCGCGCCCGGTCGAGGTCTTCAAGGGCCATGTCGAGGGCGACTTCATCCTCATCGAATTCACAGAACCGGACAAGGCAATTATTCCGGCTCCGGTAACATTTAAATCCGGCGACAGGCGGGTGGTTTTCCTGAGGCATTCAGAGGCCGCCGACAGGTTCGCCACATTGTCGCCCTCTTCCGGCAGCGAGATTCCGACGGACGCGCTTCTGGAGCGGCTCCGCGCGGAAACGGGGAAACCGGGAGCCGCGCGCGGCAAAGTGTCGGCGGTCATCGACGCGGGCAAAGAAGCTGTTTTCCCACCCGGCGGCGCGAGGGTATCGATTGTCATAAAGAATCAGTCCGGCGGCGCTTTCAGGCTGTATGAAAACATTGATGGCGCGGTCGCAATAAGCGTTCGGGACAAAGACGGAAAGGAAATCGCGGCAAAGAGCGACTGGAAGGTTCCCCCGAAAGGGGCGGCATTCCTGCTGCATCACGGGCATTCGCTGACGGCCGAGATAGACTTGTCCGCAATGTTTGAAATCGACGAGCCGGGCGAGTACGCGGTCGTTGCGAGAGTCCAGTTGCCCGCGCCGCCGTCCGGGGGCGCTCCGCCTTCTCTCTCGGCCCCGGTTGTCTCAATCCAGATTCGTCGATAAGGCCGACGTCTTTTTCTTGTTTCAGTTTATGTATTCTTAGTTTCACATAGCCATTCCTATTGCCATAACGCAAGCGCGAAAACGGGGGGACTGGCAGCGCGCTTCTCTGCGATGCCTGTACCCTCTTTTCGCTCCTAACCACACCGTAAATAGGCAACCACACATCGTTGCCAAGGTCTCCTTGGCAACGTAAGACTAGAGGAAGCGGTGAAAGCGGAGCTTTCGGTCTATACATTGCCAAGGAGACCTTGGCAACGATGATAAGCAAGTTTGGGGGTGGCACCCGAAAGAAGATGACTTTTTCAACAACTCCGCTGTCCCTAGTTTACCCATTCCTGCACAGTCAGATATGTCTACTCAATTACTATTGTCTTCGGCTCTATAGTTAGCATTAATCGGTGAGTCGGACTTTCAGGATAAGGATTAATCACGTGAGCATCCACACATTCAGGTATTGCTTCTCCTCCTAAATACATGTACATTTCGTAAGTGCCGGGCAGCACATAATCAATCGTTTCAAAAGCTATTTGAAAGTATCTAATTGAATCAATTGCTGTAAATTCTGTCCATACATTGTCTGGTATAGTGAAACTTGGAGAATAGCTATCTTTAGTTTCAGTGTTTATTATAACCATTATAGGTGGTACGGTAGGTGACTTTATGACATATGATTCACTGCCACGATAAATCAACTTCAAAGTTCCTCCCAATATTTCACTTCGACTGAATGTTTCTTTAGAAGAAGTATTTTCATATTTAAATAGCTGAAGTAATTCTAGATCAGGTACTGAAGGAGAAAACATGTTACTATCAATTTGTAAAGTCGTTGAAGCAGACAGATAATAATTGCAGTCACTTTGGGCTTCTATTGATATTTGTTCCCCCGTAGAATAATTAGCTAAACCGGGGATTACATAGATTCCGTGTTTATTCGTATTTGCGGAAATAACGGTATTGGCTTGTTTTATAGTTACTTCTGTGCCGGAGTGGTCAGCAGCCATTTCTAGAAGCGCTTTTCCAAGAATATTGCCATCCGTTGTAACCATAAATGTCGTAGTCTCGTTGTTTTTTACTTCAATCCTTTTATTAAGCGCGGCGTGTCCCGCCTTGGTCGCTGAAAAAGAACATACGCCGACCGGCACGTCGCCAAGTTCATAATACCCATCCGCGTTGGTTTTTGTCGCTATCGAGGACGAACCGCAAATAACTGTGACATCTGCCTCGCTCAAAGGCGCGTAATTTGCCGCCGCTTCGACGGTTCCGGCGCTTCTCGCAGGCGAACCTTGTTCAGCGGGCGCGTAAATATACCCCTCAATGCTCCCTTTGCTTGCTTGCGCGGGAGGCTGTATCGGCGGCAAATCAGGTGTCAATCCTTTCCCACCGCAACCTACGCTCAGCATCATTATCAACGCCATCAACGCGCCGAATACTGTTTGCTTATTCATTCTCGACATGTCTTTGTTCATAATCTCAGCCTTAATGTCGAATAGTTGCTTGTGAAAACCGCGCGCGGAAGCCCGACGGCGTTTTCACGCGACGGCAATACGGTCTTTGCATCGGTACTGTTCGGCAACCATGTTATCATTATACCAGATGCAATGCGCGATTCTAATGCGGAACGCAATAATTTCTATATGAAGAATTAAATGACACTTCCGATTAGCCACTTGATAAAACAGCATCATGCACAAAGGAAAAAGCTTTGTGCTGGCACACATTTAAGCGGGTGGAATCATTTAATAATATGTATATCTTCCGAGGCTGCCGTTCATTACCCATCGTTGCCAAGGTCTCCTTGGCAACGGAAGACTAGAGGAAGCGGTGAAAGCGGAGCTTTCGGTCTATACATTGCCAAGGAGACCTTGGCAACGATGTTAAGAACTCGCTGGCGTTACCAAGCGCGAAAAGAGGGTACAGGCATCGCAGAGAAGCGCGCTGCCTGTCCCCTTTTTTCGCTATTGGCGGCGGGAATCGGCGTTCCCGCCCTACACGGAAGCCGGGAATGAATTCCCGGCAAAGGCAGAGCGGCGATGAATCGCCGCATTCCAAAGTTCCACATTGTTTTAGGCTGATCTTTAGGCATAGGCAGGAATAAGTTTGTAAGCCCCACCCCACATTTTTACTCATCGTTGCCAAGGTCTCCTTGGAAACGGAAGACTAGAGGAAGCGGTGAAAGCGAGCTTTCGGTCTATACGTTGCCAAGGAGACCTTAGCAACGATGATATAGAATCCGGGTTAAATCTCAATATCTGGGAAAAACCTTTAACGGACATTCTTCGCAGTCGGGCGTCGTGCCGCAGTGTCTATTTCCCACTGCGACAATCAGCGCGTGGTATTCGTTCAAAAGAGCGACGTCCTCCGGAAGCCTCCGCGTGAAATACAGCCTCATCGTCTCGTAATCGGCGTCCGGGGAGAAGAGGCCGTGTCTGCCGCCGATGCGGCGGGTGTAAGCGTCCGCCACGAACACCGGTTTTTTCGCCGCGTACAGAGTTATGGAGTCAGCAGTCTCCATGCCTATGCCGTTGACGGAAAGCAACTTCTCGCGAAGCTCCGGAGCGGGCAGCGCGAACAGCTTGTCGAGAGAGCCGCCGAAGTCGTCGAACAGCATTGACACGAAATTTTTTAGTCTCCGCGCTTTGACGTTGTAATAGCCGGAAGGGCGGATAAGCTCGGCGAGCGCGTCGGCGTCCATGTCTCGCATAGAGACCGGGTTGAGCGCGCGCGCCGCCTTGAGGTTTGCTATGGCACGCTTTACGTTCCGCCATGCGGTGTTCTGGGTAAGAATCGCGCCGACGCAGACCTCGAACCTAGTGCGGCCCGGCCACCAGCCCCTCGGGCCGATGCTCTCGAACATTGCCTCGTACATCCGCAAGGCGAGACCGTCGTCCGGGCGGCCGCCGGGCGCTTTTCGCGGCATGGCGCGGCTCCCGGCGTCAGTCTTCAATCTGCCGCACCGCTTTCGCGAAATCCAGCGTCAGCTTGCTTCCTCCGGCGGATATCGCGAACTCGCCCTTGTTAAAATCAGCCTGACAATAGGGGTTGTCGAACCTTTTGAAACCGCGCATCGGCTCCTGATTGCCGTTCACGGTGAAATCGCCTTTCCAGCCGAAGCGGATTTTACCGACTCCGGGGGCGTCGTAATCCACGTTCAAGCCATTCGTCTTCAAATCCGCGCCGAGGATGGAAGCCTTAAACCTGTCGAAAGAGCCGTCTGTGGCGCGGCGGCCCAACTGGCATATCCATATCGTCTTGCGGCCGGGAGCGACAAGTTCCGCGCCCGCGTCCCTGCCCTCTTCCGCCCAGAAAGTCGGGACGCTCGAATACAGCGCCACATATCCGTCTCCCTTTTTTGCGAACGTCCAGTTGCCTTTCGTCTCCACCGCGTCGAAAGCCCATTTCGGGAAGAACGCGTGAGTGTAGTCGTGGAAGTTGCGCTGGCCGAGCACGGTCGTGTTTTTCAGGTTGTACACAGCGACAAGGACGTTTTTGTGCTGGGCGACGCGCGGGAGCCTGTTGTGGCCCCAGTATGTGGGCGTGCGGTCTCCCTCGTCCACCGGAGAGCCGGGGTGCGACGTGAACACCACAGCGTCTGGACTTAACATCGCCTGCCAGATATGATGCTGATTCCCGATGTAACCGGGCATGTAGTCGAGCGCCGAGCCGAGGAAATAGTCCGGCGTGCGGTATCCTATCTTATTTACTTCCGAGAGCAGCGCCCTGTCGGATTCAATCGTGATGAATCTGGTTATGAACGCGGTCAGGCCGTTGGCTGGAATAAGTTTAATCTCCTTCGGGGCGGAGTCCACGAAGGGGTGTTTCCAGAGGTCCCACTTATGGAACGCGGCGAGGGTGTGAGCCACCACCTGATGCTGGGTGAACGCGCTCATTCCCCATAGGAAAACAAGGTCGTCAGGGTTCTTCGGGTCCAAGCCGTGCATCGCCAAATCCTGAAGGCGGACGCCGTGGCGCTCGCGAGTCAGATATTCCTCCTGAAGAGCGCGGCCCGCGTTCACAATCGCCTGCGGCGGCCTGTAGCTTCTGCTCATCGCAAGCGACGTCGAACTCATCCCCGGCGTCGGATAGCCGTATCCCCAAACCTGATAAATCACGCCCCTGACGGAATCATCCCTGCCGCTGACGATTTTTTTCGTGTACGTCCTGCCGTGCGACCCCGCGTACATCCCTCTGTAAAGGTCGGAGCCAATGTCGAACAGCGCTAGGTCGTAGGCCATCGTCGCGAGCCGCGACATCTCCGGGTCCAGCGAGTAGTCCGCCAGCGCCAGAATCGCTGGAAGGTTTTCCGCCATGTACACGTTTGAGTCCCATTCGCTGAAGCCCCAGCGCGCGCGCCTGTCTATCCATTTGCGGATGTAAGGTTCGGCGTGCTTCATGTGTTCGCGCCCTTTGCGCCAGTCGTTCTTAAATGTCTCGTCCGGGAACATCTGCCCCATCAGGTATTCGCTTGAGTGGAAAAGAATCTGATGGTTTTCCGTCCAAGAAATCATCTTGTCCGGGCCGGGTTCGTCCACCCAGTATTTGAAGTTCAGGACCGCGCCCTTGAGCCGGGCGTATTGCTCACTCGTCAGAACAGGCGACGCCGAATGCTCGTACAGCGCGCGCACGACCCGTATCATGGTGAAGTCCGCGCAGTCGTCCCGGGTGTCGAGAATCTTCGCGCTCTCCTCCACTATCTCGTCTGGAATTTTTTCCAGCAGCCCGGCGCGCACCGCAAGCAACGATTCCAGCAATGATTTCGCCTCCGGATTCGCCGCAACCGCCAGAGTTTTCGCCCTGCGCTCCTCGAATGTCGAGTCCTCCGGGGTCGTCCTCTGAATGTCAGGGACAGGCGCGGAACTCGACCACGCCGGAGTACCTTCCTTCGGCTTCCATTTATCCGCTTTCACTCCGAATTTGACGTCTATCGCCACTTTTAAGACAACCACGAGCGTTAACGCCACCGCTGCCACAACAACAACTACAGTCTTCGCTTTTTTAGATTTCATTCATCAATCTCCCTGTTTGATATCACGCCATTATTTGTTCCTCCGGGTTCCTCTTCCTCTTCCCCCGGCGGACGCGTCTTCCATCTTTTATGTATCCAGAACCAGTGGTCGGGATGCCTCCGCACGAATTCCTCTATCGCCGATGTGTACCCCTGACAGTAAGCGGCGATATCCTTTCCCGCGTCTCCAGTCTTTTTGATAACTACCTCGGGAAAAATCACCGCATGATGCTTCTCATAACCTTCCCTGACAATGAAAAGAGGTATCACCGGACAACCGCAACGAACGGCGAACAGTCCCGGCCCTTTGAAAGCGGAGACTTTCGAGCCGAAAAAGTCCACGAATATCCCCCTCGTTCCTGCGTTCTGGTCAGAGACCAGCCCGACGCACTGATTTGCCGCCAGCAGTTCCGTTATATGTTGAAACATCGGGACGCCGCGCGGTATGTGTTTCGTGCCCTTGCTTGTTCGCAGCTTCACAATCATATCGTTGATTACGCCGTCATCCTGCTCGCGTCCCACGGCGGTCAGAGGATAGCCGCAGACGGCAAGTTTCCACGCCAGAAGCTCCCAGTTTCCGTAATGCGACGAAATAACAACCGCGCCTTTGCCCGCCTTCAACGCGGCGGCAAGATGCTCAGTCCCCTCTATGGAGACCATCCGTTCGAGATCCTTTTCGTCGTAAACCGGAAACCGCAAAAACTCGAACATGCTTTTAACGAGGTTTTGGATCGAGCGTTCGGCGATTTCCCTCAGTTCGGAGTCGGAATACTCGTCCCTGAAAGCGCGCTTCAGGTTGCTCAACATAAGCTTCATGCTTCCGGGATAAAACCTGACGAACAAAGAACCTAGAAAGTTCGCGAGAGATTCCTGAGCGCGCGAAGGCAGAACCCTGAGCAACACGGATACTATCCCTATAAGAATATGTGTAAGCTTCATTTCGAAAAAACCTAACGCGCCGCGCCTTCGTGGTCGCGGCGCTCCGCGCCTCTCACTTTAGCGCTTTTCCAGCTTCCATTTCAAACCCTTGACGACGCGCGACGCGCCTAAAGGCGTCCTTTTGCGGTAATTCCGCGCGGCGCTTTACAACCAGCCACGAAAATATTATAAATTATCCGTTGACGGAGTGTAGCTCAGCATGGCTTAGAGCGCTGCGTTCGGGACGCAGAGGCCGGAGGTTCGAATCCTCTCACTCCGATACCATTGATAACAACGATATAAGAACCATTTTTTTGCGCGGCCTCTAAAGATTATTGACAAAGACTCGATAAATAAATTGTGTGGCGCGTTCGGACATGATAGGAACGCGTTGGATTGGTAATTGTATTGTTCGCGAAGTCGGACATGTAAACGATATTGTCGTTTGCAATGGTGTCTGGTGTTGCGCACGTTCTAATTATGCGCGAAAGGAAGCGTTAGGCCATTGATAATAAACACAAGCATCGCCGCGATGAGATCCCTGAATGACATTGACTCAAGGCATAGCGCGGCTGCGGTCGCGATGCAAAGACTGTCTTCCGGGCTTCGGATAAACCGGGCGGCGGACGATCCGTCCGGACTCGCCATCGTAAGCGGCATGAGAGCGCAGATCGGCGGCCTGAACGTCTGCATGCATAATATTCAGGACGGCATAAACATGTTGCGCACGGCGGAAGGCGGCATTAGAGAAATATCAGATATGACTCAAAGAATCCGAGACCTTTGCGTGCGAGGCGCGAATGAAGCGACTCTTACCGCCTCCGACCTCGCAAAAATACAAGCTGAAATCGAATCACTGAAGAATGAAATTAACCGGACGGGGCAAGCCACCAAATTCAACACGAAGAGCGTGACTTCAAATTATGAAGGCCAGAATTCGGTAACGACGAATTTAAATTCGACCACAGTCAACCATACATGGGCCGGGCCGGCTCCGCCGGCGGCCCCCGGAGACGCTGAATACGATGAAATGGCGGACAGGGTGGTCAGGATGACCAACCGCGCCGTCGAGAAAGTGTTCGGCATGTTGGGCATTTCGCCCGACCCATCGTTTAATCTTACGATAAACTTCAGCCAGATCGACGGCAACGGAGGCGCGCTGGCGACCGGGGGCGGCGCTCCCGGCAATATGGTCATGAACTTCGACGTGGAAGATTTTCTCGATCCCGACGGGCCGGGTCCGTTGTCCGAACTTCTCGGTTACGACCCGGCTGTTCACGGTTTCACGATGGAGATGGTCGTAGTCCATGAGATGACGCACGCGGTGTTTATAGCTCTAGGAGGCGGAGGCGGCTCGGCTTGGGGACAGGAGATGCTGGCCGCGATGGTGTCGGGAGAAGCTGACAGGCGCATAACTGGCAATGAAGCCGGAGTTCTCGCCGCCATCGGCGGCGGGCTGACATCGGCTCCGGCTGACTCTAATCAATACGCCGAGGCGGCCTTAGCCGGGAAATTCATCGTAGAAAAATTCGGCGCAAGCCGCATGCGCGAAATCGCGCAGGAAGTAATCAACGGCTCCGACTTCGACACAGCCGTCGAAACCGTTCTTGCCGACACATACGCCTCTTTCGCGGATTTCGAAACGGCGGCGGACGCTTGGTCCAACGACTACATAAACAACGGGAAACATCTCACAGTCGACACGAACGGCATGGCATGGACATCCAACCCTCCCAACGAGGTTCAGTCGAATTCATGGTATCTGCAGGTTGGCACGGACAACGGGGACAGTTTCAGAAAAGACGCGCAGACCCCTTGGGGTGTCGGCGGCGCTCTCGACTATCTGCTCTTCGTGGACGTCGCTAACGCGGATTCGGCTCAACGCTCCATTTCGGTCGCCGACAAAGCTATCGGCGCTCTTAGCAACGCCCTTTCTCTCATCGGAAGACAGGAGCGAGTTCTCAATCATATCGCAAACGACACTGCGGCCCAGATAATCGGCGTCGAAAACTCGAAGAGCGCGATACTTGACGCGGACATCGCGAGCGAAGCGCTTTCTTTGACCAAAGAAAACATTCTCGCTCAAAGCGCGACTTCGGTTCTCGCACAAAGCTCGTCCATCAACGGCTCGACGGTGTTGGATTTGATCGATATGTCATTAGCCTGATGTTTCATGATGCAGTCCGGCTTCTCAGACTTCTCGACCTAATTGTTTTTTTGCCGAAGTGTTGAACGCGCGCGTCATAATGATAGAATAAGCGCAATCGAAACTTGAAAAAAGCGCGGGAGACGCGCGGGTTGTGGGCGGCGGTCAAGGCCGGGCGCCGAGCTACAGGAGATGTCAGACGCGGGATTGGAAACGACTCCGCCGTTGCCGTTCTCCAGATCCGTCGCGGAGCGGCGAACTCGCCGACACAGTGAAGGCGGCATAAAGCCCGCGCGGCCGCCGGGGAAAGAGGGAACATGAGCTGGACACTGAGCAGCCCCGCATTCAGTGAAAATCAGCGCATACCCGACAGACACACTTGCAAGGGCGTTGATGTGTCTCCTGAATTGCATTGGAGCGCGCCCCCAAGCGGGACTGCCGAGCTTGCGCTGATTATGGACGACCCCGACGCTCCGATGGGGACTTGGACGCACTGGACGATTTACAGGATAAGCCCGGACACGACGTCGCTGCCGGAGAACGTGGACAGAGGAGCTAAGGTCGCTTCGATTAACGCTTCGCAGGGATTGACGAGCTATGGGACGACTGGCTACGGAGGCCCATGCCCTCCTCCCGGCCCCGTTCACAGATACTTCTTCAAACTATTCGCGCTGTCAGAACCGTCCGGGCTTCCGCCTGCCGCAAGCATCGAAAATGTCTGGGCGGTCGTCAAAAAACTGTCTTTCGCGGAAACACAACTAATGGGGACATTCGGAAGATAGTTCGTTTTACTAGAGCAATCCGAAGAAATTACAGAGAGAACGGAACGGCGTTGTTTCATTGCGCCGCCGTCTATTCTCCTGTTTTGGGCGCGCCGGAGATAACGCTGAAGAACTTCTTTCGCAGGGCGCGCTCCATTGCGGCCATGACGGATTGATCCACGCTTTCCGCTCGAGCAAGTTTCAGAGACACTTCCGCCGAATCCTTTTTCGGCAGTCGTCTGAGAATGGCGGCGGCCCTATCAGGAGGAAGATTTCCAAGAGCGGCTGCGGCGATATCCGCGCTTTCCTCGCTCAAGACGCCTGCAACCTGAGCGTCGTCATACACAGAGAGAAACTGAAAGAAATCGCCCATCCGAGCCTCCAGCGCGCCCGCCTCGGCGGGCCTTCCCGATGGACATATTTTACACCTTTCAAGCCCTTGCGCGCCAGCCCCGCGTCCGCGCGATCTTTTTCATAGGGAAAACATGGCGTTTTCCCTATGAAATTATCTTGTCCCTCTATTGACACCCCATTTTCACAGTGATACAATCGCTCACAACAAAACTTTTTCTAGGAGGAACGTATGGCAAAGAAAGTTGTGAAGAAGGCTGCCACAAAAGCGGCCCCGAAGAAAGTCGTAAAAAAGGTTGCCAAAAAAGCGGCGCCGAAGAAAGTCGTCAAAAAAGTCGTAAAGAAAGTAAAAAGGGCTCCGAACCCGGAATTCATGAAACCCGTGCAGCCGGACGCCGTCCTCGGCGCCCTCGTGGGTTCCAAGCCTCTGCCCCGCACCCAGATCACCAAGAAACTCTGGGAGTACATCAAGAAGAATAACCTTCAGGACCCGAAGAACAAAAGAATGATCAACGCTGACGACAAGCTCAAACCGTTCTTCGGCGGAAAGAAACAGGCCAGCATGTTCGAGCTCGGCAAATACATCAAAGCGCACACTGTGTGATGCGCTGAATAAAACGCGTCGATTTAAAACAATAATGGAGATAAGAGGAGGGGGCGTTTCTCGCGAAACGTCCCCTTTTTAATTGCTTAAAAAAAACATCTCGGATTTCTTATCGGAAACAAGACGCAATGGACGCAGGGACCGCATTCCCGCCAATGCCGTCATTATCACTTCGCGCGAGGCATGTGTTTCTTGATAAACGCGTCCTCTTCCTTAAGCCAGCCGTTCTTTCTTATAAGCTCGTACGTGGAATCATTGAGATTCTTTGCTCTCTCGTCGAGAGCGGTGAAGTTGCCGTCTATCATGGCGAACGCGAACTTGAAATTGTTGAACTCCTGATTCCTGTGCGCGGTGGTCATTATGTCGCGCAGTTTAAGGGCCACCGTAGAAGGCACGCCGGAACGGGCCACGAACACCCATGTGCTCTCGAACGGCTCGCAATACAATGGAACGAAAGTGGCGGTCTTCTTGTTCAGTTCGCCGGAAAGCCTTACCGCTGATTCGGCGGCTGAAAAAACGTCTATCTCTTTGGAGTTCAGAGCCGCCACTATATTCGGTATCGGCGCGTCGGACACGAACCGCACGGATGAAAAGAACTTATCAATCGGCTCGTTGACGCCTTTTTTGTATAACAGGAACCGTGTGGGAAGCAACTGGGAAGACCCCCATTTCTTGCCCCGCAGCGCTTCCACTGTCATTATCTCGCCTTTCCTTACATACAGGCATTGCTTCAATATCGTCGATTTGTTCATCGACAATGTGAAAAGCATCATCAGGTCTTTCTTGCCAGTTCGCTGGTATTCCGCAAACTCGATTCCGTTAAGATACGCAAAGTCGGCCGCGCCCGTTTCGAGGTCTCTGACGGCGACCATTCTTTCTCCGTGCCTGAATGTAAGCTTGTCGACTGTGATATCCGCGTCGATCTTCTTGCTTATAACCTTGGCCATGTCCTGAAACATCGTCATCAATTTATCCGTTGCGAAACCTTCTATCACCGGCAGTTTCAGAACATACTTCTCCCGCGCTTCCGAGCGCTCGGTGAAAAAAACGCACTGTGAAACAGCGCTCAACGCTATTGCCGCAATGACGATGAAACAGTTTTTTTTCATGGTTTGCCGCCCCCGTCGGGCTATTTGCCTTTGTAGCCCGGATGATATTTTTTGAAGAACTCGGCCTCTTCCTTGCGCCATCCGCCTTTTTTGACCATCGAAGCGTATTCCTTGTTGATCTTGATCGCTTTATCATCCACGGGCATAAAGTGGCCGTTGATCATGGTGAACGCAAACTGGAATTGAGCAAATTCCTTGTCTTTGTGAGCAGTGGTGGCGGCTTTGATGAGTTGCGCCTTCCTCTGTTCGGGCATATCTTTCCTTGCGACGAACACCCAGTGGCTTTCCACATCCTCGCATCCGAGGGCTTGGACAATCGAGTCTTTTTTCGTGAGTTCTCCGGCGAGCCAGACTGTGTGCAGGTAGGTTCCGAAAACATCTATGCTTTTATTTTTCAGCCCGTCGACCAACGGGTTGAGAGGCGAATCGGTGGCGTAGCCTACCGAGCCGAAGAACTTATCAAGCGGTTCGTCTATCCCATTTTTATATAGAATGGCCCGCGACAACAGCGGATGGGATGCCTTGAATTTTTTTCCTCTCAATTCTGATATGTCTTTGAATTCACCTTTTCGGACGAAGAAACAAGCTTTCTCCACGGTCGATTTCTGCATGCCGAGGATGAAAACCGGAGTCAAGTCGGTTTCGCCCGCAATAAGCGCTTCTCCGTGTTCGAGTCCGTTAATATATGAGATATCTATTTTGCCGGCCTTGACGCCGCTCCTGACGAGATCAATCAGCCTCTGACCATATTTAAAAACCAACGGTTGGGATTTGATGTCGCATCCCATTTTTTTTCCGAGAGCGACACCCATCTGCTGTATCATTTCAATGAACTTCGTCTGCTCGAAACCTTCTATCATAGGCACGGCAAGATTGTATTTCTCTGCGGGCTGTTGCGTGGCCGCCGGGATCGCGAGCAATGCCGCCGCAATCACGGCAGCAACCGCCACTAGAAACCTGTGCTTAGTTTGTCTTTCCATTCGTTCCTCCGCTATTCAGTTTGTTTTATCTAAACATTCGCCGTTTGCCGCTTTCTATGGCTTGAATTTTTTAAAAAACGCGTTTTCTTCCTTGCGCCATCCGTTCTTTATGCCTAAGTCGAAGATCTGCCTCACGAATTTCACATCATCCGCTTTCACAGGTTGAAATTTGCCGGCCACCATCTGAAAAGCGAACTGGAACTTCCCGAAGTCCGGGTCTTTTGCGGCGCCCATGAGAACTTTTCTGAATTGCTCGATGGTAGCGGCCGGTATTTCTTTCCGGGCAACAAATATCCATGAATGGTCGTATTTCTCGCAGACGAGCGGCTCGAAGAACACGTCCTTTTTCGTCATCATGCCGGAAATCTTCACAAAGCTGTCGTAAGACGCAAACGCGTCATACTGCTTTTCTTCGAGACCTTTCACTATTAAAGTTATCGGCGAATCATTGGCGTAATCGATCGAGCCGAAGAACTTGTCGAGAGGTTCGTCTATTCCTTTTTTATAGAGAAGATATCTGGTGGGTCTGTAACTAGCCCCCGCCCATTTCTTGCCGCGCAACTCCTGCAAACTCTTGAATTCGCCCTTTCGCACGTACAGGCAGTTGGAAAGCACAGCCTGCCCCGCCGCAGACAACGTCGCGATGGGAATAAGGTCCGTTCGTCCGGTGGCCTGAAACTCCGAATACTCCTGTCCGAAAAGAAGCGTGATGTCCACCTTCTTCGAGTCAACCTCGGAGAGGACTTTTTTCAGGATATCGTCGCCCTGTTCATAGATAATCAGTTTGGTCTCCGCCTTGACGCCCAGCTTGCCGCCGACCACTTTCACCAATTCCTGAAACAGAGGAGCGAGTTGAGTGTTTTCCATGCCCGCGACGACAGGAATGCCGACGGTGTATCTGGCCTGCGCGCATGCCTGATTCGCGTAGCCGAAAGCAAACACCGTCAACGCCGCTAACACTATCGCAACGTTAATTCTCATTGTTTATCTCCCCCGTGATTCCTGAACGCATGACTTGTTCAGATTCTATCACAAAACGCGCGAAATCCGCCACCCGCGCGATTTGTTTTCAATATATATGGCCACACAGCCATGTTGCTGACATGTATTAGGAAAATATTATATAAAGTTCAAAAAACAAAAAGAGAATGGCTTCCATCCGCCGCGTAAAAAACTTTTGAATAAACCCGGTCGCGCGTTTTTGACGCGAAAGAGTCAATCGCCGAGAGTCACCAGAGCGTCTGCGGCGACAATCGTGCCGTCGGGCCGGAGAATAAGCGGATTTACATCAATCTCCTTAATGCCCGGATGTTCGAGGCCGATTCTGCCTACAGCCTGAAGCGCGGAGCCGAGAGCCGCCATATCGGCGGTGGCCGAGCCTCTGAAATCCCCGATCACATCTTTTGCGCGGAGTTCGGAAATCATGTCCGCCAGATCGCGCTCGCAGAGCGGGGCCGCCCTGAAAACGACATCCCGCAGCGCCTCCGCCATTATGCCGCCGAGGCCGAAGATAACGCACGGGCCGAATGTTGCGTCTCTTGCCATCCCGACAAGAAGCTCTCTGCCGCCTGTGACCATCTCCTGAACCAGCACGCCGTCGATCTCGCCCTTCACGTTGCCCATGATCCTGTCGTAAGCCGCCTCTGTCTCAGCTCTGTCCGACACGTTAAGCTCTATGAGTCCGAGACCGGTTTTATGCTTGAGCGTATGATGGCAGGCCTTAAGGACGACAGGGAACCCGATAGCTTCCGCTGCGTCCGCAGCCTCCGCGCGGGAGCGGACAAGCTTCTCGCAGGCGGTCGGCGCTCCGTACAACGCGAGCAGCCGCTTCGAATCATGCTCTGATAAAGCGTCGCGCCCTTCCGCAAGAGCGGCTTCGAGGAAATCGGCTTTGACCGCTCCGCCGTTCCGCCCGTCCGACGCTGCGTAAACGCAAGAGGACTTCGGGGAGCCGGAAATCGAATCGAGATAGTTCTTGTAGTCCGTCATGCGGGCCAGCACGTGAGCCGCGCGGTGCGGGTCGTTGAACACCACCGGACGCCGTTTTCCGTCCTTCTTGAAGTTATAGTAGGAATCCATAGTGACGCCGATGATGGGTTTGCCGTATTTCTCTATCAGGCCGAGGATATGTTTCTCGAACATTTCGTCCGCCTGCTCGAACACCTTGACATAGACGTTGAATTCCTCGGAGACGCCGTCCGGCGTGTCCGCGTAAATCCTGAACACGCCCGCTGTTCCGACCAAGCCGAGAGCCAGCACGGAATCGATGGCCGGGTCGGCGACGAGGGCTTCGAGGCATTTCATGTGAGCGGTGCGGTCAAGAGTGCCGACGAGGTCGATTGGGTTGTTGCGGCTCCAGAAAGGAGGAAGAAGCTTGTCGATGGCAGCGACCGTTTCAGGAGAGAGAGGAGGTACGACGAGGCCGGCGCTTTCGCAGGCGTCCGCCGCGACCACGCCCCATCCGCCGCCCCATGTGAATATTCCCGCGCGGTTGCCGGACGGCAAAGGCAGTTCGGACATGGCGCGCGCGATGTCGAGCATCTCGTCCGGGGTGGAGGCCTGAATGGCTCCGACCTGCCTGAAAACGCCGTCGTATATGGCTTCGACGCCGGCGAGCGAACCTGTGTGGGACTTTGCGGCTCTGACGCCCGCGCCGGATTTTCCGCCTTTGAACACGATGAGAGGCTTCTCTCCGGAAACTTCCATCGCGGCGTCAATGAACTCGCGCCCGCGAGACAATCCTTCTATGTACGCCATGACGACTTTCGATTCCGGGTCTTTGCCGAAATATTCAATGTAGTTCTCGCAAGCGAGGACGGCCTCGTTGCCGCTGGAGGCGAACTTGCTGAAGCCGATGCCGCGCGCCTGCCCCAGCCCCATGAGCTGAGTGCCGAGGTTTCCGCTTTGGGCTACGAAGGCTATGTGCCCCGAAGCCGGCCGCACCGGAGGCATAAGCGCGTAGAGGCTCGGAGCGCCGCTAAAAATGCCCATTGTGTTAGGCCCGACTACCGGCAGTCCGCTGCGCGCCGCGGAGGCGGCAATCTCGCGCTGAAGCGCCGCGCCTTCCTCCCCGACCTCGCCGAAGCCGCCTGTAACCACTATGACCGACTTCACCCCAGCCGCAGCGCACTCCTCGATAACTCCCGGCACGGTCTTCGCGGGCGTGACGACCATCGCCAAATCAACCGGTTTCGGCACATCGGCGATTGTTTTATACGTTTTGATGCCGTGAACTTCGTCGGCGTTGAGGCTGACCGGGCATATCTCGCCTTTGAATTTCCCCGACAGGATGTTGCCGAGGATGATGTAGCCCCATTTCATCTTGTTGTTGGATGCGCCGATGAAAGCGAGCCTGCTAGGCTTGAACAGCGGGTCCAGATTAACGCGAAAGTTGTTTTTGTTGTTTTTAGACATGGGAAATAATGTATTAATAAACACTTTTAGAGTCAATGAATTATTTTTTATTTGAAAAACTATATAAATCTGCTATATTTAATGGTCGGCGGGCGAGATGAATAAATAAAAAAACATGAATTGACAGGGATGTTTTTGTTGCTATAATAAGATGTTTTGAAAGGGGCGCGCCGGGGATCAAGAACAAAACGGCGGCAGCGGAGAACAAGGAAATGAAAACAACGTATCCAAAATGCGAGCCTGCGGAGAAGAAGTTTTATATCTTCGACGCGGAAGGACTCGTGCTCGGCAGGCTTGCCGTGCGCGCGGCGACAATCCTGAGAGGAAAACACAAGCCGACCTTTCACCCGGCGGTGGACACGGGCGATTTCGTAATCGTCATCAACGCCGACAAGGTGGCCCTGACGGGCAACAAGCTTGAGGATAAATATCACTACACGCACTCAGGATATCCGGGCGGCATAAAAGCCACTCAATACAAGAAGCTTATGGCTGAAAAACCCGAGTTCGCGGTCCGCAAGGCCGTCGAGGGCATGCTGCCTCACAACAAACTCGGCAGAGTGATGATCCGAAGACTGAAAGTTTATAAAGGAACGGAACATCCTCACGCGTCACAAAAACCGATTACAGTGAATCTGAACGATTAAGGGGGAACACACAAGTGTCGGAAGCGATAAAGAAATTCTACGGAACCGGACGGCGGAAAGAAGCTGTGGCGAGAGTATGGGTCATGCCCGGCAGCGGAAGGTTCATCGTCGACGGCAAGGACGTTAAGGAACGGTTCCCCCGCGCAACGCATCTAAAAGAGATTCTCGGGCCGCTGAAAGACACGGCTCTCGAAGGGCAGTTGGATGTCAGAGCGGTCACATGCGGCGGCGGAGTGTCTGGGCAGGCTGGAGCCATCAGGCTCGGCGTGGCCCGCGCGCTGCTGGAGATGAACGAGGAACTCCGCAAGAGGCTCCGCCAATACGGACACCTCACCCGCGACCCGAGAATGAAAGAACGCAAGAAATACGGGCAGCCCGGCGCTCGCAAACGTTTCCAGTTCTCGAAACGCTGACGCGCCCCGCGCTTCGCGCGCGGACACCGGCTTTCCTGTCACTCTCAGGCTCCCGGCATTCAGGAGACATTACGATTTCATCAAGCCGGTTCGCTGGTTCAGCTTTTATATTCAGCCGGCTCCCGATTGTGTTTTGGAGACCGCTGAATTCAATTCGCGATTTCAGATTTTCGGTCGAAAGGCGATGATAACCGATGGCTGAGGCAAGAGTTGAAAAAATCAGATGCGCCGTGGTAGGAGCCTCCGGATACGCGGGCCTTGAAGTTCTGAGGCTGCTCTCAACGCGACCGGACGCCGAGGTCGTTTTTGCCACGTCTAACACTTACAATGGAAAATCAGTGTCCGAGACGTTTCCACAGACGCTCGCGCCGCGCGGGCTGAAATACTCGCCCCACTCCGCCGCTCCGGATTTCAAAGACGCCGATGTTTTCTTCCTCGCCCTGCCCCACGGCAAGTCTTACGACATAGTCGAAGCCCTGTTGGAGACCGCCGTCGTCATCGACATCAGCGCGGACTTCAGACTCTACAATCCGGCAGACTATGAAAAATGGTATAGCTACGAACATCCGAAACCTGAGTTGCTGAAGACGGCCGTTTATGGGCTTTGCGAAGTTTACAGGGAAAAAATCCAAGGCGCGCGGCTGGTGGCTAACCCCGGATGTTATCCGACAAGCGTGGCGCTCGCGACTCGTCCGCTGTCGAAAATCAAGAGCTATGTTGCGGGGCCGATTATAATCGATTCGAAATCAGGATATTCAGGAGCGGGACGCAGCTTGAAGCCGCACCTGCTTTTCTGCGAGGCGACCAACGAGTTCGCGCCTTATGGCATGGTGGGCCACCGGCACACCTCGGAGATGTTGCAGGAGACCGCGGCCGCGCTCGAACAAGTTCCGAGGCTGACTTTCACGCCGCACCTGATACCGGTGTCGCGCGGAATACTTACCACGATATGCGTTCCCCTCGAAGGCGGCATCTCAGAGAAAGAGATACGCGAAACATACGAAAGCTTCTACCCCGGAGAGCCGTTCGCGGTGGTGGCCGCGCCGGGACGCATACCGTCGGTCAAACAGGTTGTCGGAACGAACGTCTGCCTTATGAATGTTTTCTACGATTCCGAACAGCGAATTCTTAAAATAGTGTCGGCGATTGACAATCTTATCAAAGGAGCCGCGGGACAGGCGATTCAGAACATGAACATAGTGTTCGGTCTGGAAGAGACATCCGGGCTGCTCGCCGCGCCGTGGATGCCGTGAGAAATGACGGAAGCGTTCAATAGCGAAGTTGCGCGGAAATCATATCTTGAGGCGGTAGACGGAGGGCCGTGCGCGGTGGAGGGAATAGCCTGCGCGGGCGCTCACATCGGCCTGAAACCGAACGGCGCGCCGGACTGCGCCCTCTTCGTGTCGGAACAACCCTGCAAAACCGCCGCGTTCTTCACCACAAATAAACTCCTCGGAGCTCACATCCCCGTCTTCAGAGAAACACTCAAGGCCAGTCGGAACAGATGCCGCGCGCTACTGGTTAACAGCAAGAACGCGAACTGCGCCACCGGCGAAAAGGGAGAGAGGGACAACCTCGCGGTGGCCGCCGCTCTCGCCTCCAAGCTTGGGGTTCCGCCGGAGATGTCTCTGTTCTGCTCGACCGGAGTAATCGGGCGTCCGCTGCCAGTAGACCTGATAAGCGGCGGTCTGGACTCTCTCGTGGCGGCGCTTTCAAAAGAAGGAGCGCTCTCAGCCGCGCGCGCCATCCTCACCACTGACACGCGAGAAAAAATGTTCGCGGTCTCCGTCAAACAAGGCGGAAAAAAATATCACATTGGCGGAGTCGCGAAAGGCTCCGGGATGATCGCTCCCAACATGGCAACGATGTTCGCCTTCATTTTCACCGACATCGACATCCCGTTTTCGATGCTGCGCTCGGTGGCGGCGGACTGCGTGGACGACACGTTCAATTCGGTGTCGGTCGACGGCGACATGAGTCCGAACGACACTGCGCTGGTAATGGCAAACGGAATGAGCGGGGTGAAGCTGGACGCGAAAGACGCTGGCGGACGCGAGAGATTCAGAGAAGCGCTCTGTCTTGTCGCCGGAGCGCTCGCGCGGGAAATCGCAAGAGACGGCGAAGGAGCCACAAAACTGGTGTCCATTGAGATAGTCGGAGCGGCGTCGGAAGCGGACGCGAGGCGGATGGCGCGAGGGATCGCGGAGTCGCTGCTTGTCAAAACCGCCATCTTCGGAGGCGACCCCAACTGGGGAAGAATCGTTTCAGCGGCGGCCACAAGCGGAGCAGCGCTCGACCCGGCAAAAGCGCGGCTGGACATCGACGGTCTCAGGGTGTACGACAAGGGCCGGATTGCCGAGGCCCCGGACAGCATTTTCAAGGGCAAAGAAGTGACAATAAAGCTGGACGCCGGCGCGGGTCGCTCTTCAGCCCGCTTCTGGTCTTGTGATTTATCTTACGACTATGTTAAGATTAACGCCGAATATACGACGTGACGGGAGCGGATTTTGAAATTCTCGGAAGCATCTGAGTTGGACAAAAAACATGTGTTTCAAACGTACCGGCGGACGCCGCTTATGCTCGACCGCGGCGCCGGCGTATACGTATACGACGATTCCGGGAACCGCTATCTGGATTTCGTGACAGGGCTTGCGGTGAATGCGCTGGGCCACTGCAACAAACGCGTGGCGGCGGCGATAAGCGCGCAGGCGCGCCGGTTGTCTCACGTATCGAACCTTTACTACACCGAGCCGATGCTCAGGCTGGCAGGACGGCTGACCTCCCTGTCCGGCATGGACAAGGCTTTCTTCTGCAACAGCGGCGCCGAGGCTAACGAGGCGGCCATCAAACTTGTCCGCAGATTCCACTCTGAAGTCCTCAATGACGGACGCCATGAAATAATCTGCTTCAAGAACTCGTTCCACGGACGAACGCTGATGACTCTGACCGCCACCGGACAGGACGTGTATAAAAAAGGATTCGACCCGCTGGCTCCCGGATTCAAGCACGCTATTTTCAACGACATCGATTCTGTTGAGAAAGCGATAACGAAAAAGACAGCCGCCATCATGATTGAGCCGGTGCAGGGCGAGGCGGGAATATATCCGGCATCCCCGAAATTCATGCGAGGGCTTGCCGCGCTCCGTAACAAACACGGGATTCAACTGATATTCGACGAGGTGCAGTGCGGAATGGGCAGGACTGGGACATGGTTCGCGTTCGAGCATTACCGCGTCAGGCCTGACGCGGTGACTCTGGCGAAACCGATAGGCGGAGGCCTGCCGCTGGGAGTCATGATGGCGCGTGGAAAACTTGCCGAAGGATTCGCGCCGGGAGCGCACGCCACGACTTTCGGGGGCGGCCCGGTCGCCTGCGCTGCCGCAAACGCGTTCCTCGACGAAGTGGAAGAGAAGAAACTGCTGGTCAACGTAAAAACTACGGGCGAGCGGATAACCGCCGATGTGGAAAAACTCCGCAGGAGCGGCCTCGGCATACGCGAAGTCAGAGGCAAGGGACTGATGCTCGCGGTCGAGCTTGAAAACGATATCGCGGCTGACGCGGCGGCGTTCTTTATGCAGAACGGCGTCCTAATCAACGCCATAAGAAGCAATATCATAAGGATACTTCCGCCGTTCATCATCGAAAAGAAACACGCCGGCGAGTTCACGAGGCTGCTGGAGGAGTTCCTCCGCGCCCGCGCCAGCTCGGAGAAAGAAAAATGACAGTCTCGCTTAAAGGCCGCGACCTAATCGACCTGAAGAACTACACGGCGGTTGAGATACAGGAAATCATATCCGTAGCGTCGGCGCTTAAAAGCGAGTTGAAGGACGCTGGTCGCCACGCCCGGCTGCCGCTTGCCGGGAAATCAATCGCCCTCTACTTCGAAAAGCAGTCGCTCCGCACTCGGGTTTCGTTCGAGGTGGGGATTCACCAACTCGGCGGACAGACGATATTCATAAATTCCGGCTCCACCCACTCTGGGCGCGGAGAGCCTCTGATGGACACCGCCCGGGTGCTTTCGCGATATATTCACGGAATCGTGTACCGCGCGTACAACCACGAGGACGTAAAAGAGATGGCGGAGCACAGCGGGGCTCCGGTTATCAACGCGCTATGCGACAAGGCGCATCCCTGCCAAGCGCTCGCCGACCTGTTGACCATCTACGAACACAGGGGCCGGGGTGTAAAAACCAAGGTGGCGTACATCGGCGACGCGGAAAACAACGTCGCTTCTTCGCTCACAGTCGTTCTGGCAAAAGTGGGCATAGACGTGTCGCTGGGGTGTCCGGAGAGTTACGGGCCTTCGCAGGACGTGATGAGCGCCGCCCTTGCGGACGCAAAAAAGAGCGGGGCGAGGATAGAGGTATTCAAGAATCCTGAGGACGCCGTAAGGGGCGCGGACATCGTTTACACCGATGTCTGGATTAGCATGGGAGACGAGGGAGAGACTGAACGAAGGAAAAAGGCGTTCGCCGGATACGAGGTGACGCCGAAATTGATGTCGCTGGCGGCGCACGGCGCGCTTTTCATGCACGATATGCCGGCTCACAGAGGCGAAGAAGTCCACCCCGACGTCATGGACGGGGACCGCTCCATAGTGATAGATCAGGCCGAGAACAGGCTTCACGCGCAGAAAGCCGTAATGGCGCTGCTTATTGGCGAATAACATAAAATGAGAGAATCGGACAGGCCGGACCGCATTGTATCGGGTAGACCCGCCGACGACGAAAAGAAGTCGGAGAACTCGCTTCGACCGTCGAGGCTGGCCGAATACATAGGACAGGATCGGGTAAAAGAGAATCTGGAGATATCCATCAAAGCCGCCCTCGAACGGGGCGAGCCTTTGGACCACGTGTTGCTTCACGGCCCGCCCGGACTCGGAAAAACCACCCTCGCAAACATAATCGCCGCCGAACTCGGCGTAAACGTCAGATCGACTTCCGGCCCGGCCATTGAGCGCGCGGGCGATCTCGCCGCCATTCTCACCAACCTCGCGGACAGAGAAGTCCTCTTCATCGACGAAGTGCACCGCCTGAATAGAGTAGTCGAAGAAACGCTGTATCCCGCTCTCGAAGACTACAAGCTCGACATAATAATCGGAGAAGGACCCAGCGCCCGCTCCATCAAGCTCGACCTTCCGCGCTTCACTCTTGTGGGAGCGACCACACGCGCCGCTCTCCTGACATCCCCTCTCCGCGACCGCTTCGGCATCGCCCACCGCATGGATTTTTACGAGGAGCGGGACCTGACGGAAATCATTTTAAGAGCGGCGGGCGTGCTCGGCATAACTATCGAAATAGAAGCGGCCAAAGAGCTTGCCAAACGCTCCAGAGGCACGCCGCGCGTTGCCAACCGGCTGCTCAAACGGGTGCGCGACTACGCTCAGGTCAAAGGCGACGGCGCTATCACTCCATCTCTAGCCGCCGAGGGGCTATCCATGCTCGAAGTCGATTCCGTCGGACTCGAAAAAATGGACCGCCTCATCCTTGAGGCGATAATAAAAAAATTCAAAGGCGGCCCAGTAGGACTCGACACGCTTGCCGCCGTAGTCAGCGAGGAACAGGACACCATAAACGACGTTTACGAGCCTTATCTGGCGAAACTCGGCTTCATACAGCGAACGCCGAGAGGCCGCGTCGCAACAGACCTCGCCTACCAGCATCTCAATATCAAACCGGGAAGGGAGAACCGGCAGGCCGATCTCTGGAAAGAATAGGCCGCCGACACGTTTTATGAAAAAGCTATTTGCCGCAATAATCGCTTCAATTCTATTCGCATCCTTCGGGGCCGCGCTCGCTCAAAGCCCGGCCGCCCCTGCGCCCGCGGTCACATCAGCCGAAGAACAGCCCGCTCAGGCCGCCGCGGAACAGCCTGCGCCCAAACCGCCCTCCCCCGCCGAATTCTTGGATTCCATCCTCGCTTACGTGGAGCCGGTTAAGGAATACTCGCTTAGTTTCAGCCTGATTCAACCGCTTCAACCCGCAAAAAAACTCGACGATGAAAAGCGAGAAGCGCTGCGCAACGAGTTCACGATGAAATACGTCGAAAAAGAAGACGGCTGGCTCATGAGGCTTGAAGCTCTGCGCGGGCACCACCAAAACACAGTAGTTGTTCATAAAAAAGACGCTAAAGCCGGAGATTATAAATATTATGTTTATAAGCCGGCCGGGCTTACCACCCTGCCACAGAGCGAACCGAGAGTGAGGGATATTCCGGGAGCGGACTACAGGATGTTTCTGAAAAACCTGCGCGCTTCGATAGATGGAGCCGGCTCAGTCAGCGCCCACGTCGAAGGCTCGAAGGCTCAGAACGAAGTCGTCTTCGAGTTCCTTCCTGCGACAGGCTCTCACGTGATGCAGGTGACAGGAGAACTGAGCCGCACCGTGAACTACTTCTCAGGCAGTCCCGTCATGCTGACAAGACAGGATCTGTATGTGAAAAAAGGCAAGGATTTTCTATTTAAAAGAACTATTGAATGGCGGGATTTCGCGCCGGGCGCGCAAGACGGGAAAGCGCTGACCGCCGTCCCGAGTTTTAAAAAGAAATAACAAGCAGAGGCTGTCATAATACCGCCGCGCGACCCGCGGCCTTTATCCTTAAAGGAGTGTGCGGAATGATTATTTCCTATTTGAGAAAGAACACATCTATCATCGTCTGGGCGTTCCTCGGGATATTCCTTATCTTCGGGGTGTTCTTCACCTATGGAGCTTTCGCCCCCGGCCTGAAACCCGACCAGTCGCGCAAAGACGCAAAACCTTTGGCTAACACGATGCGCATTGACGGAGTGGACGTGCCTTCCGAGATATACAACTACAAGTACATTCAGTTCAAGCAAAACTACGAAGCTCAGACCGGGCAGCGCATGAACAACTATGTCGCGGATCTCTTTCTGAGAACCCAAGCCGTAGACATCTTCGTCAGCCAAGAGTTGTTCCTTCAGGAAGCGAAGAAGCGCAACATCACCGCAGACAGCGCGGAGATAACAAAAGCGATAAATGAAGAAAAAGAACGTATAGTAGGCCCTGAAAGAAAGTCGAAGGACAAAGGGGCCAAGGCGAAATTTCTCAGCGTGGCCGCCGACAAAGAGCGTGAAGACGAGTTCAGAAGCTACCTCTTGAGAATGGGCGTCACATACGAGATTTACAAAGACATGATGATGAAGGACGTCATTCAGCGCAAAACCGCTCAAGCCATCGGAGAGGAACTCGCAAAGAAGGAAAAAGGCAATCTGGAAAAACGCGCTGCGGACATGATAACCAGAGTGAACACTGGAGAGCCGTTCGAGAATCTGGCCCGACAGTTCTCCGAGGATGAATCGACCCGCGAAACCGGCGGCCAACTCGGATGGATAAAACGCGGAACGCTTTTCGAGGAGTTCGAGAAAGCGGCTTTCTCGCTCGCCCCCGGACAGCTCGCCCCGAAACCTGTGGAGACTCAGTTAGGATTCCACATAATCAAGCTCATCGACAAAAAGACGGCTTCCGGCCCAGAATTCGAAGCTGAAAAGCCGGAGATTGCGGCAAGGCTTATAGCCGCCAAGAAAGACGACAAATACAAGCCGACCGATGCCGAGATTAAAAAAGAGTACGAATCCATTCTGCCCGCTCACATTCTCATCAGGAACAAAGACGCTCAGCAACTGGCTCAGGAATGGGTCAGAAAACAGATAGCGGACGGCAAGCATAAAGTCGAGATACTCGACCTCGAACTGAAATCTTACAGATATCTCATGCGGCAGTATTTCGAGCCCGGAACCGCCGCTCCTGACCTGAACGAGGCGATCAAACTTTATGAGGAAGCCATCAAGGCGAACCCGAACAACCAGTGGCTTTATTATCAGCTAGGAACCGTTTACGAGCAGAAAAACGCGGAATCGGCTATGCGGGCGTTAGCAGACGACCCATACGCGAGCGCAATGGACAAAGAGACATCCGATGCCGACGGCGCGTCGCCTGATAAGCCGAAACAAGTTGAGGTGAAACCTGCGGGAGCCGCCGCCGCAAAATCCGCCAAAGCCGACCCGAACGAATACCTCAAAGAAGCTCTTGAAGCATACAAACAGGCTAAGAAAATCGCCGACGACAAGTATGAGTACAACTCAATGCTTATGCTGCCAGTCGCGAGAGTCGCTCAGTCGCTGAACAACAAAAAACTCGCTGTCGACACCTTCACGGAAGCCGTTGATTTTTCCGTCGGCGAGAAAGCGGCCCTCACCCAGATCAGGGACGGACTAACCAAGTACCAGTCCGACGCTAAGGTCAAGAAAACCCTTGTTGAGGTCGAAAAACTTCTCAAAGAGCTTGAAGCGCTTGAGGTCGATCCATACGACGCCGCAGCTGGCGAACAGACGGAAGAAGAACCTATCGAGCAGGAAAGCGAATACCTCGTCCCTGAGTCGAAAAAGAAAAAGTAAATTTCTTTTTTCTCCGATCCCAATGTGTGTTAAAAGAGCCTTCCTTGCCCGGAAGGCTCTTTTCTTTTCTAGGCGTTGTTCTTGCGCTAATATCAACCCGATAAATCGTCTGAACCCCGGATTCGCTAGCGATTATTCAGAGATTGTACCCGGTACTTTTCGCCAGCTTTTTTCGGCCAACCCGCATTTCTCACCAATGCGGGCTGAAATCGAAGAAAGAGATGAGACGCGAGACGAATCGAACAAGAGCAAAGGACCATATTGTTTAATATGCGACCGAGTTCGAGTCGATGATTCAACCCGAATCCGCCATTATGATTCAGGAGCAATTGTTCAGAGCGGATGAAATACGAGGCGCAAGGCGCATCTTTGAAGTAGGGGCAGGGTTGCCCCGCCCCAAATTATCGTAGTTATTGGGCGCGGAAACCGCGCCCCTACTGAACAAAATAATTCGGCGGCAACGAAGCAGTTCGCTACTATGAAAAACGCCCCCGATTTGTCAGATCTGTCGACGAATCCGGTTTCAACGACGTAGACGCCCTTTATTCGATTTGTCGGATTTTTCTAGTGAAAAAACAGCGTTGATCCTAGTTCATAAACTGATAAGAACTCGTCATTTGTTGCAAGGCGTAAAATGAGCGGCAAATTTCATTTCTCGGCGCATAACAGCTTGACAAGCTCGACGTTTAGAGCGTGACCGCTGCGTTCGCCCTTGAATCTGCCTCTCAGCCGCCGTCCCGCAAGCGCCAAGTCCCCCGTCAGATCAAGCAGCTTGTGCCGCGCGAACTCGTTGTCGAACCTCAAAGGCGATGAATAAGAGTCCGGATAAACGACAATAGCGTTAAGTTCGGAGCCTCCGAGGGCGAGTCCGGCGGCCCTCAGCGCCTCGACCTCCTCTGAAAGCCCGAAAGTGCGCGCTGGCGCAATCTCGCGCAGGTACTCATCAGCGCCACCCTCGAATCTCGCCGACTGTCTCCCGATCATCGGATGCTCATATTCCATTTCATATTCGACGACGAACCCGTCGAACGGCTCAGCCGTCACCCGGCTCCGCCCTATCTCGACAGTCGTCTTCTTCGCAATCGTCAGATACTCTCTAGCCGCGCCAAGTTCCATTAAACCCGCGCGGCGGATTCCGGCGGCGTAAGGCTCCGCCCCTCCGTCCAGCGCCGGAGGCTCCTCGGCGGACATCTCGATTTCAGCGTTGTCTATCCCCATGCAATATAGCGCGGACATCACATGTTCGATTGTGTGGAGTGATATGAAGCCGTCGCTGACGACAGTATTCCGCGCCGCCTGAACTGCGGATTCCGCTCCAGCCCTGATTCGCCGGCCACGATGAGCGAAAACAACGCCTTGGCCGGGGCCTGACGGCAGAATCCTCAGCGAGCAGACGGCTCCCGTGTGCAACCCGACGCCGTCGAAATCTATCGGGTTCGCTATGGTCGTCTGCCTCTGAGATTGCATCGTCAAGTTCAACCCTTTTCGTTTCCTTTTTCGACGCAGAGCAACATCTCTTCAACTTTTTTTATCAGTTCTGGAAGCTTCTCGGCGGCCGCGATCATTTTAATGTTTTCCCTGTGCGGGCGGGCAGGGAATCCGGAATAAAATTTGCCGTCCGGCACATCGGAAATGACGCCCGCCTTCCCGCCGATGATAGCCCCTGAACCTATATTGACGTGGTCAGACACTCCGGCCTGCCCGCCCATTATGGTGTCAGCGCCGACAGTGACGCTTCCGGACAATCCCGACGAGCCGCAGATAATGCAGCGGGCGCCAATTATCGTGTTGTGTCCGATTTGCACGAGGTTGTCAATCTTCGCGCCGCGGCCCACTCTAGTCTCTCCGAGCGTCGCGCGGTCGACCGCCGAGTTCGCTCCGATTTCCACATCGTCCTCTATTACCACGCGGCCCGCCTGCGGAACTTTGTAATGGCTGCCGATCTCGTCCCTCACATAGCCGAAACCGTCCGCCCCTATGACCACTCCGCTGTGCAGCGTCACGTTGTTTCCAATCTCGCATCCGTCCAACACGACTACGTTCGGATGCAACAGGCAGCCCTCGCCGACTCTCGCGCCGAGACCCAGAAAAACATTCGCTCTCAGAACCGAGCCTGCGCCGACATCGGCTCCCGACTCGACGCAACAGTTCGGTCCGATCGCGCTGGTCGGATGAATATTAGCGCCGGGCGAAACCACTGCCGAAGGATGGATTCCCGGCCCGTGTTTCCTGTATGGGTTAAACAGCTCGACGGCCTTTGCGAAAGCCAGCTTAGAGTTCTTCGCTCTTATGACCGTCCGTCCCTCCAACTCTAGGTCCGGAGGACAGATTACGGCCGCGGGGTCCTTGCCGTTCAGCAATTCGGCATCCCGCCGCCGCTCAAGCCACACCACGCTGCCTTCCGCTGCTACGTCCAGCGAGCTTACCCCGCAGGCTTCGCGCCCGGCGTCCCCTTCGACGTCGCCCCCGATTATTTTAGCGACTTCACTTATTCTCATTTTCATCGTTTGTCTTTTCCTCGCTTTCAATCTTTCCTGCGCCCGTCAGAAAATCTCCGGTCACATCGACCGCGCCGCGAGGGAGCGGATGCCGCGAAATGAGTATGACGGACAGCCCGCGTTTATCCGCCACCGCAGGAGCGCGGCGCATCATGCCGCGTATAAATTCCTTTTTCAAATCCTTTTCCAGAGAATCGAACGCGGAGACTGAAGGCGACGCGGGACTCGCGACTGCCGACCGCGATTTAGCCGCCATCTTTTTGCGTTCCGCAGAGGACGCTCCGGCGCGCGATGACATATCCGCCTCGTGCGCCTGCGAGACCATGGACAGCGCCGTCTCCGCCTCTTCGAGCATCCGGGCGGCGCGCTCCTTTAGTTCCGTCTCTCTGCGGCGCGAGCCGCTAAGAAACTCCTCCCTTTCGGCTCCCGCAGCCATGTCGTATTCACTCTGAAGCGCCGCGAGCCTCGATCTCTCGTATTCATCTATCGCCACGCGCAACGACTCCGCTTCCGTCTCCAGCCGCTCCAGCCGCTCTTCGGAGAAAACATAGGGGTCTCGCGTGAGCGCCTTCAACTTGAGCCGGAGCGCGAATAGATCAAACTTCTCCTTCGCCATCGGATCGTCCGGGTCCGGCCTGTTGAGTTGCCTGCGCAGAGATTCGAGCCGTCTGGCTGTCGCCTCGAACGCGCGCGCGTCTTCGGTCGAATAAACTTCCCTATATGAGATGAAGTCCCTGCGCAGCGCGTCGAGCGCGCTTGCGGACATCAGGCTGCCTATGTTCCGGCCCCTCGCCGCGAAACCATCTTCGAGACTTCGGATTTCCGAGCTGAGAACTCGGGATGGAAAAGACGCGCCGAAAGCGGCGCTGGTCGCGTCGCGCCGACGGTCGCCCTCCATCTCGAAAGACATCTTGACGGCCTTCAACAATTGATATTCGGGAGTTGACTCAAAGAGCAGTTGCGCGTCCGCGCAACCAATCAAGACATCCTGCCGGGCAGGCTCGCGGAAAGCAAGGTACAGCGCCGCCGCAACGCACAACATGGCGGCCGTCAGCCATATCAACCGCCTCTTCATAAGCTCTCTATTTGGGCAGCTTTTTGATGACTTCGTCCGTCAGATCGATGCCGCCATGCAGCACGACTTCGCGTTCAAGCACGACCTGCGCCTTGAACTCGACGCCGACCTGCTGGATAACGCTGTTGACGGCGTCCACCACCGGCGTCCACTTCTGCTGCCGCAGCCTCTCCATTTCTTTCTGGTAGTCCTCGTCCGCTTTCTCCACCATCTGCTGGACTTCAATCTGCGAACTCGCGGGCAAAGCGGCGATATCGCCTGTTCCGAACTTAGCCGTTATCTGCTCTCTAAGGCTTTCCTCGCTCTTTTTCCTAAGCTCGCTCAGTTCCATGTTGACCCTGACTGCCTGCGGGAAAGCAGCAAGAATTTCTTCCGAATCGACGAAAGCGATGACGACGGACGATTGAGCCTCTGCGGCTCCCGTCGCGCGCTTGGTCGATATAAACGCGCCCGCTGCGGCTATCGCCGCTATCGCCGCGATTATCGTCAAAGATCTCAAATAAACGTTCATCTAAATGTTTCCTCCCGATGGATAATCCCTTATCATTCGCGCCCGCATTACAGGTTCGCCACTATCCTCAACCACACTTTTGTGTTGAAATCCGTCACCACGTCGAAACTGAAATAGTCGTGCGCCTTGAACTTGACGCTGCCCTCGTTTCGCTCGTCTATGATATCCGACACATTCTTCTCGTATGAAATAATTATGTCTTCAGTGATAAACCAGTCGAGCCATGCCCTTCCGAGGTCGTCGACGAAGTTCCAACCGCCTGCCGCGTAGAAATTGCCGAATCTGCGGCCCGCGCCCGCACTCATCTGTATGTCGAGCGGCCCGGGCAGAAAATTAGATTCGAGGAATAATTCCGTTTTCGGCCCGGCAAAGAACCCGAAATGCCCTTCGATGTCCGGATTCCGCTGTTCTCGGTCCACGCTGACTTTCGCCCTAGCGAACGCGCTGTACTTCTCCGATTCCGCCAGGGTCCTTATAACGGTGTTCTTCCCGAACGTGGGCTTAATATCATATCTCAGACCGAACTTGTCCGTCTGGCTGTTGGTGGCGAGGTAGCTGAAGAAATAATCCACAATCTCTCTCTCGTATCTTTCGGCAAAAACAATCGGCAAGCCGACGATAAATTCCGAGTGCGCCGCCAAATCGAACTTCAGCCTGTCAAGCAGGAGAGACGGCATGGTGGTCGAGCGAGGCTTGACGAAAACGAAGCTGATCGTGTCGGACAAAGTCCGGATGTCGAGAGCGATCAGCGTCTGTTCTCCGATTGTCACCGTAGGAGTGAAAGCGAACCCGGGGAATCTGTTTTTTTCTTCGAGCCAGCCGGAAACAATCGAGGTTGCTATTTCGGTCGTCCATCTCGAGGAACTGACGGGGACGCCGGATATCAGAGAGAGGATTTCTCCGCGCGCCGAATCGAGCCGGTTTTCGAAGAAATCGTTCCAATACGGCGCAAGTCCCGCGGGTCGCCGAATCTCGAACTTGACCCGTTTTATCGCCGGCTGGAACGGCAGCAATTTCATCCTGACCACCGTCTTCTCGGCGATCTCGATGTCCAGAGCCTCGACGCTGAAGCCGCTCAGCGTCTCGTTGAAAATCATCTCCATCGCCTGAGCCAGAGACGCTTCCACCGCTTCCGCCTCGCCGATGGTTTTTCCGGCCAGCGCTCGGGACGCCACCGTCTCCGCCGCGCTCTTGATTCTCGCCAGCACGGGAGCCGGAACGGGAGACGCAAGCTCGATTTGAACATCCGTCGAAGAAACCGTTCCAGCAGGCGGAGCCGCAAACGCGGAAACGGCGAAAGCCAAAGCGAAAGCGAGAGATAAGATGCAGATTGTCAATCGTCGACCCATTGCGCGCCGCCTCTTGCCTTCCCGTCTTAGAACATATGGCCGAACCCGAAGTGAAGCTTGGAGTCCTTCTCCTCGACTGCTATTGCGTAGTCCAGCCTCACCGGCCCCGTTCCCAGAGCCGGTATCTTCAATCTCAGGCCGACCCCGTAAGAGCGATGCATTTCGCTGCCCGGCAGGAACTTCATGTCCGACGCGTCCATCCATGCGTTGCCGGCGTCGGCGAACAGCGCCGCGCTCAGGTTCCCGGACAGGCCTATCCTGTATTCAAGATTGTACAGAATCATTTTGGTGCCGCCGAACTGATATTCGTCATAACCGCGCAGAGTGTTGACTCCGCCGAGGTCGAAATAGTCGAATCTGGGAATCCCTCCCTGTCCGAGACCTATCATCACCCTGCCGCAAATCGTGTGGTTCTTTCTTATCGGGAAATACCGCCTGCCTTCAAGCGTCAGTTTTTCGTAGTCGTAGTCTCCGCCTAGCAACCCGCCGTTCAGTTCAAGAGACGCGCTGTCGTATCGGCCCTTCGTGGGATTGAAAATATAATCCCGCGTGTCCGTCCGGATCGTCCCTGTCACGCTGCGCGAAGAACCGTCCAGATACGAGTACAACTCCGTCGGCCTCACTGCCACATTCTCGATTTTGTATCCTAAGAACACACGCGTGTAGTCCGATATGGGGCGTCCGAAAGTCATGTTGAATCCCCTTCGGATTTCCTCATAGTCCTCAGTTATCAGCCCCGAAAGGCCGTAACGGAGATTTTCCCTGTATGTGCTGTACACATTCACTTCGCCGCTGGTTTTCTTCTTGTCCAGCCACGGCTCGAAATAACCCAGTTCAAAGCTGTCGCGCTTGCCGCCGAACTCCGTCTTCGCGTCAATCCGGCGCGCCTTCCCTTTCAAATTCCTCTCGGAATACGTCAGGAATCCCGTTATCCCGGTGTTCGAACTGTATCCGGCTCCGAACCCGGCGGAGCCTGTCTTCCCTTCCTCGACCTCGACCACTAGGATTATGTGACCGGGGCTGTCTCCGGGATCCACTCTCGTGTGCACATCGTCGAAAAAACCCAAGTTATAAATCTTCTGGAGGTCGCGGCCAAGATTGTTCTTGTTGTAGATATCTCCGGGTTTTATCTTCATTTCCCGCGTTATCACATAGTCTTTCGTCTTGCCGGCATCGGAAACCGAGGGTTCTTCAGCATTAAGGTCGTCGCCGGCGACAACCACATACGCCACTTTAATCGCCTGAATCACGCCTTCCGAGATGACGATGTTCAGGTTCTTGGCGGCGTCTATCCTTGCGTCGATTACCCGCGCGGCAATGTACCCGTCGCCGATATATTTGTTTTCAATTGCTTCGACATCCGTCCTGAGGTTGTTGCTGTTGAGAATGGTGTTGCGTTTTGCGCGCATCAGTTCGCCAAGTTGCGCTTCGGTGTAAACGCTCGCGCCCTCGAATATGACCGCGTTGATTACAGGATTCTCCGTCACCCTGAAAGTGACCCGCGCCCCTCCCTGAAACTCGGCCAGACTGGCTTTCACATCCTCAGAAAAATATCCAAGGTCGAATACTCTCTGAAGGTCGTCCTGAAGAGTTTCTGTGGACAGCTTTGAGCCGACAGCCGACTCTACCACCGCGAGGATTTCATCTTCATCGACCTCAAACGCGCCAGACACCTCGATTTTCGTGATTATGACATCCGATTCCCCTGTGACATCCTGCGCGAGCGCCGGCGTCCATAAAGCCGCCGTCAGCGCTATCATCGCCGCCACCATTGTTATGCTGCGCCCCCTCATTATTCGCCTCCATGAAATATTCATATACATAATAATATCCGGCTCACGCTATTATACATTGCCATTTTGCTTAATTGCGCGCGCGACCCAAAAAGACGCAATCATCCGGCCAGCCTGCCGAGGAGCCAAACGATGTTGTCGGCAAGCTCGTCCATCGTTTTCATGCCTTCCTCGTCGTTGAGCGCGTCCCCCGGCTCTCTGCCCATCGCTATATTCCAGTAGCCGGCTCCGGGCACTATCATGTTGTTTATCAGGAAAAACTGATTTATCTGGTTGAAAGTGGCAAGCCCGCCCTGTCGCCTTACGGACACCACCGCCGCGCCGACCTTCCTCGACAGCAAATGTCCGTTCGCCCTGCTCACTAGCCCTGCTCGGTCTATCAATGCTTTCATCTCGGCGGTGACCGATCCGAAATACACCGGAGAGCCGAGCAAAACCGCGTCTGCGGACATAATGGCCGTTATCATCGAATTGATGTCGTCCTTGCGCCCATGGCATGCCCCGTCCTTGGAGTCGAAACACTTGTAACAGGCCGTGCATCCGCCCGCGGCGCCCCCTCCCAATTGAATAAATTCCGTCTCTTTGCCGTTCTTCTCAAGACTGCCCAAAATTCTGCGCAATGAATTATGCGTGTTTCCTTTTTTTCTGGGACTGCCGTTTATCGCGACAACTTTCATAAAAGCCTCCTGTCGAAAAAACGAACTCTAATAATCTTCAGGGAACAAAAATCGCGGCGGCTACCACGCTTGTCCATAATTTCTGTTCGCCCTTGGCGGCTTGAACGATGGAGCGCGGGCGATATATCTTTCCGGCTATCGCCCATTCCTCTTTGCGTTCATTCCAAGATTTATCCGGGTCGAAAGCCAACCCAAGAGTCGAAGCCAGCATTTCAGCGGCCAGATCCTCGGCAAGCTCCGACGTCTTGTCCGTCGTCATCCCGAACTCGTGAACTTCGCTCAAATATCCGTACATCTCCGGATCTATAGGTTGGGCAAGCCCGACCCCGGCGGATATCAGCCTTCCATGTTCGTTCGTTTCGTTTCTCGCTATAACCGTATAAACGATCTGACCGGGGCTAAGAATATATTTCACGCCTTCGCCGGGTTTTTCCACAACCATCTCTCGCTTAAGGACCACGCAATGCGGCGGAAAGATCGAAGAAACCGTCACCAGATTGAACTTTTCGATGCCCGCCTTGCGGAGAGCAAGTTCAAAACTCGCAAGTTTAAGTTTGTGGCGTCCAACGCCCTTTGTGAAGTACAGTCCGCTCGGTATCATTAATTTGCTCCTCCGCAATGTTTGTGCGCGCCCGCGCGCGGCTCGGCTAAGGTCGGCTGCCGCCGTCCCGTAATCTTCCGGCTCGGAATTATAATACGATTTCCCATGCGCCACAATCATTCCGGCCACTTCCGTTCCTATCGTCCACATTTTAGACATCCTTCATCGACTCGTGTTCCGCCATGGGCGACTATTTTGCCGTGTGTCCGATTTGCGTCATTTCGTTGTCGCGCGCCGACGACCGCTCAGTCATTGCTTTATCACCGCCCCTGATTAAAATGCTTTGTAATCGGTTTTGAAAAAAAACGGAGGTGGTTAATGGAAGGAATAAAAGGAGTCATAATAGGCGGATTGCTTCCTGCCTTTCTGTTTGGAATCGGCTCCATTTTTCAGAAGGCCGGATACAAAACCGGCATCGCGCAGTCTTACTATCTGATTTCGTTTGCGTCAGGCATTATCGCAGCGGGCGTCGTTTCATTTTTCGTTCTGAAAAACAGCCCCTTTTCATACAAAGCCGCGGCGTTTGCCATTGGACACGGTTTGTTCTTCGGAGCCGGTTTCGTAATGATAGGCGCCGGCCTCGCGGTCTTTAACATGCCAATATCAAAAATAGTCCCGCTAGTTAATATGAGCGCGCTTGTGGTAGTGGCGCTGAGCTTTGTTGTTTTTAAGGAATACTGTGAGGTCAACGTTTTCAACCTGCTGGCAGGCGCAATCCTCATAGTCGCAGGGGGAATACTTGTCGGAAAATCTTAACGCGGCGTCCTAGAATCCGCATCTCCGCCGCCATCTTATTTGTTCTCGTCCTCTGTCAGCGCCAGCATCCCGACAAGAGTCCAATAATTATCGAACATCAACATAGTTAGATTAAGGTTTTCTTCGCTTGTTATCATTCGCAACGTCGAACAACCCTGAATGTCGAACTCTTGGCCTGAAGCCGTCAGCACTTTCGTTGTCGCCGGAACCGTTCCGTTCATAAGCCCTTCGGCTTCCAGCTTTTCATAAAGGTCTTCGCAGTCTAACCGTTTAGCGTCAAAATGCCTGCATTCGGCGACAGGTTTTTCTCCGAAATATTCCGCTCCCATGCCCTCGCGGTAGTTGCCGTTTTCATCCGTCATGTCCGCTTCTCTCAAGGCTGTTTCGATAAGGTCGGATATGCTTACCTCGTTTTCCGTCAAAAATTCGGCGAGCGAATTCTCCCCGCCTAGTTCCCCGGATATTGCGACTCTCATGATAAACCGCAGCGGCACTAGGTCTATCGTGCGCGCGGGATTGGTCTTCATTATTCCGCACAACTCGTCGCCGAACTCCGAAATCTGCTGGGGCTTTTCCCTATCCGGGCGCTCGGCGTCCGCGTTCGCCGCGGCAAAAGTCAATGCGACACAAACCGCCAAACAAAAGACTATTATTCTTTTCATTTTGAACATTCCCTTCTTTATTAGCGGGTTTTCCCGCAGTGTCGCCTCGGCGCCCCTTACATGCTATTTCATTTTATCATTTGCCGTCTAATAATGCTCGCGCCTCAAAAAAAACAAGCTCCATCGCCCGTCATGCCCGGCGGCGCTTCTTAGTCCGCATCCCGAATAGAAAACGTGTCGCTGCCCATCTTCTGACAAGCGTTTCATACGCAAGCGCCGTGCCCCCGAAAGACGCGACAACAACTATTAAATACTTCGTCGCCACGCTCCAGCCGGTTTGAACCACATAGTATCCGATAATGATGATGACCGTCTGGTGAATGATATAGAATGGCAGCGCGGCTTCCGAAGCGTATTTGAGAAATTTGTTCGTGAAGTTCAGATATCTCTTCCCATATCCGAGAATCGACAGCAACAGGCCCCAAGTTCCAACCGCTCTGAGAATCAGCCATCCTATGCCAGCCGCCGGATTCTCGCGCACGACGTTTATTGCGTCGCTGTATTCTATTGCCTGAGTCGCCGCGAAACAGGCTGTCCCGGCGATTCCGAAAAACAGCCTGTTTTTCTCCGCGCCGCGCCAGAATTTGTCCGATGAACACAGCATACAACCATAAAGAAACACGAAGAAATGCTGTGCGAAGTTGTCCATGTCGCCTATGAGATTCTGGTCTCCATTCGGCCAGCCTTGTCCGGCAACGCATTGAATGACTAGAAACGGAAGCGGAAGCGCGATTATCGCCGTCCGACGCGAAGCGAGTGACGCCAGTTTGTCTCTGACGGCCTGCCCTCGTTCTGACCTCAGATAGCGCAATATTGGAATTGCTATCATCGACATCAGAAACAAATAGAGCAGAAACCAAAGATGTTGCCAAGACAAGTTGCCTTCCGGATACGGCCCGTTGAAGAAATGCGGATAAAATTTGATGAACGAGCCGGAGAATTCGCCCTTTTGCAACCGCTCGAAATACAACTGCGGAGGGCATATCGCGACGATGCCGAAAAAGAAAGGGAGCATAAGCCGGGAGGCGCGCTCTCGCGCGTATTCGCCGAACCGCCTGATATCAAGCGCCATCCACGTCCCGGCGCCTGAAAGGAAGAAGAAAAGTGGCATGTGCCACAAATTGATAAAAGCGTTCTGAACCGTCAACGCGACGCTCAATTCGTCGTTTTTAAGATGGAAGCCCCAAAGACAGAAAATCATCCCGGTGTGAAACGGCACAAGAACCGCGACCGCTATCACACGCAACCAGTCAATGTCGCTCCGTCTCTGACTCATGGACGCGTTGATAAACCTTTCCTTTTTATTTCGGCGTATTATATCACGCTCTCCAACTCTATTCAGGATTTGAATATCGTTTTTTCTGTTTTCTTGCCATTTAAGGCGCGGCGCTTTATCTTATCCGGAAAACCGGAGCGCGGAGCGTGCGGCTGATGAACGGCGATAGAAAAGTGAAAGTCGTATACAAGAATCTGATGGACAGGCTGAACAGGAACCCAGTCGGGGCGCCTGAGACGCCGGAGTTTTTCGAGATATTGGAAACTCTATACAGCGAGGAGCACGCGAGGGTGGCGTCGCTGATGCCGCTGAAACCGACGCCTCTTGAAAAGCTTTCGGAACGCACGGGAGTGGAGAAAGAGCGTCTGCGCGGAATGCTCGGCGAGATGGCGGGCCGCGGCCTCGTCGTCGATTACAACAACCCGAAAAACGACAGGACTTACTATATTCTCAACCCTCCCATCGTAGGCTTCTTCGAGTTTTCCCTGATGCGGGAGAGGGACGATTTCGACCAGAAGCGGCTTGCGGAACTGATGAGCCATTTCCTGCACGAAAAATCCGGGAAGTTCATTAAAGAAGTTTTTCGGGAGTCCACTCAGATAGGCAGGGCGGTGGTTCACGAGACCGCTCTGAAACCAGAAGCGTTAAGCTCGATACTAGACATCGACAGTGTGTCGGATTACATAGAGAACTCGCGCAGGCGATCGGTGGCGCTCTGCTACTGCCGACACAAACAGAAGCTGATCGGAAAACCCTGCGAGAAGCCTATGGAAATATGTTTCGCGCTGGACAACGGATCGGACTATCTTGTGGGCAACGGGCTGGCGCGGGACGTGTCTAAGGAAGAGATGAGAGATTTGCTTGAAGTCGCGCGAGGCAACGGGCTGGTTCAGGTTGCGGACAACGTGAAGCGCGGCGTGACTTTCATCTGCAACTGCTGCGGATGCTGCTGCGGGATGATGGTGGCGATCAATGAGCACGGGCTCAAATACGCGGTGCACACGAGCGCATACATCGCGACGATCTCGGCGCCGGAATGCACGGGCTGCGGCAAGTGCGAAAAGATATGCCCGGTAAAAGCGATAACAATGATCGAGCGCCCGGCGGACGCGGCGGCCTCGCCCGACGGAAAAAAGAGAAAACGTCTGGCCGTGATAGACGAATCGGTGTGCCTCGGCTGCGGAGTCTGCCACCGCGCTTGCTCGGCGGAAGCCATTGAGCTGAAAAAGAGGGATAAAAGGACGCTTACGCCGGAATCAACTCTGGAACGGATATTCAACATGGCGGTCGAAAGAGGAAAGATGCATCACCTGATTTTCGACGAAGTGGAAGGGCCGCCCTTGCAGTTCATGAAATCGCTGGCGGGCGCTTTCCTCTCCCTCCCGGTGTCAAAACAGATACTTCTGAACAAAGAGATAAAATCCCGGTTCTTGGACTTTATCACGGGGTCGGCGAAAATCTGACTACACTCTTATTAACGGCCTTAAAGCGGGCGCCGCAATTATTCCGTTATATCGATAGTGACCGAATCCGAGCCTTCCTCGCCTTGGCTGTCTTCGACAGAAAGAGTTATGGTATGAAGACCGGCGTTCAGATTGTTCTTTGTGAAATAAGCCCCAGTTCCGATAGGGCCGTCGAGGTCTGAAGTCCAGACAAGGCCGGCTCCCGTTATCGCTCCGTCCTCCGGGTCAACTGCTCCGCCAGCAAAAAATAACAACGTGCCGCTTGCGACGCTGGAACCGCTAACAGGCGACGCAATGGCGACCACGGGCGGCTGGTTTTCCGCTCCCGTTTCGCCGACTGATATAGTGACCGTCGCCGTGCCGACCTCATCATCCGTATCGGTGACCGTCAGGGTGATTACGTGCTCGTTCTCGGATAAGTTTGTTTTTGTCAGATATGCTCCTGTGCCGAGATCGCCGTCCTCGCTGGAATGCCAACGCAGGGAAGCGCCTGTCAAGACGCCGTCCTGAGCGTCAAGTCCCGTGCCGATAAAGGTGACAACGGCTCCGGTAGCGAAAGCATATCCGTTCACAGGAGAGACGATTGTCGCGACGGGCGCAGAACTCTGGGCGGGGTTCACCACAAGCGTTATCGTGTCCGTGTCGGTTAAACCTTCCTCGTCTGATACTTCAAGCGTTATAACATGAGTTCCTTCCGACAGAGTGTTGCTTGTGACCAGATTTCCGGTTCCGATAGGGCCGTCCAAGTCGGACGTCCATTCGAGGGAAGCTCCGGCAAGGTTGCCTTCCTCGCAATCAGCGCCGACGCCGGTTAAAGTCACAATATTGCCTAGATAAACCTCGGCTCCGTCGGCGGGCGAACTGATTGTCGCCAAAGGCTTCATGTTGCCGCCCGAAGGCACAAGGGTGAAGTCCACGCTCTGCTGCCCGCCGGAAGTTATGGTCACATTTTTAGCCGCTGGAACCTGATAGCCGTCCGCCCTCACAAGAATCTCTCGAAGTCCGGGCGCGATGTCGTTTATCACCGCAACCGGAGTCTTGTAAGTGGTTAGCAACCCTCCGACATAAATGTCTCCCTCCACCGGGATGGAGACTTGGCAATCGGCGACGGCGGTGACGGTCAGCGTGCCTTTGTCCGTCGGAGTCATGGACATCTGGTCGTCTCCCGCAGCGTCATTCACCACATTGATAGCGTCGGCGACGACCGTCACATCGAATTCGATGTCCGCCATGCCGTCTTTAACTGCCTTTAGCGTATATGCGCCTGTCTCGACGTCAGAGAATGCGAATTTGCCGTCTCCGTCCGTTTGAACGGGAAGAGGAGGCTGAGCGGGAATGAAACCCTTTGCGGTCAGGGACACTTGAGCGCCGGCGACGGGGACTTGTCCGTCCGGGACAGCCCGTCCCGCAGCTCGGAGCGCCGGTCTGGCGGCAATTCCGCTGTTGTAACTGTCCGCGTAAATATAACCTTCGACATCCCCGTAATGAAGGATATAAGGATTCATGGACCCATTGCCGCACCCCGCCGCGAATATCGCGGCGGCGGCTATCGCCACCGCCAAAGCCGCTCTTGTTTTCATTTGTTCCGTCATCTCCCTGTGTGTTTATCAATCTGCATACGATTATGAGTCGTTTCCAAGGCTGGTTTTATTCCATCCCGCGCCGCGCTGTTCAGAGAATCATCATATCATAGAGACATGCGGGAGTCCACAATCGAGCGCCGCGCGGGTCGCGAAGTGGCGTTATCCGCCGCGCGCCGCTATAATTGGCGGAATGAACAATGAAATAGAAAAAACGATAATTGACGGCGGAGCGGTGACGCTCGTCGAGCGGATGCCCTCGATGCACACCGCGTCGGTCGGATTCTGGGTGGCGTTCGGCTCCAGATACGAGCCGGAGGGCGACTACGGAGCGGCGCACTTCATTGAGCACATGCTGTTCAAGGGCACGCGCAGCATGGGGCCGAGGGAGCTTGCGATGGCGGTCGAGGACGTGGGCGGCTCCATAGGCGCTTCGGCTTCCGAGGAGCGCACCCGCCTGTACGCCCGCGCGCTGCCCGAACATATCCCTCTCGTGATAGACATCATGGCCGACATGTTCCGCCGCTCGGTGTTCCCGGCGGACGAGTTCGACCGGGAGCGGGAAGTCGTGCTTGAAGAGATTAAAGGCCACGACGACACTCCGGAAGAAATCGTCACGGACAATTTTATTCAGGATATTTACGGGCTTGAGGGGCTGGGACACAGCATTCTCGGCTACGAATCGGACATCGCCGGGATGACGCGCGACAAGCTGTTCGAGCTATATGAAAAATTTTACCGGCCCGCGCATCTCGTGGTGTCGGCGGCGGGAAACCTCGGGGGGCTGGACATCCCGGCTCTTGTCTCAAAAGCAATCGAGCCGTGCTCGCTTCCGCCATGCAAAGCGCTGGTCTCCCCTCAATCCGAACCCGACTTTTCTACCAAGTCGGTGATCAGGCGCAAGGATATCCAGCAGACACACTTCTGCCTCGGATTTCCCGGCGCGCCTTACAAAAGCCCGGACCGCTACAAATATATGCTTCTCGACATGATACTCAGCGGCGGGATGAGCAGCAGACTGTTCTACGAGGTGAGAGAGAAAAGAGGCCTCGTCTACGACATCATGACGAACAACTCCAGTTTCAGCGACACCGGTTTTTTCTACGTGTCCGCGTCGACAAGGCCGGACAATCTCGCCGAAGTGCTGGAGGTGACCATCTCGGAACTGAACAAAGTGGCTTCCGGCGAGGTTTCAACAAAAGAGCTTGAACGCGTCAAATCGCAACTCAAAGTCTCCATCACTATGAGCATGGAAAGCGTAGGCGGCAGAATGAGCAAACTGGCCCAATCGGAAATCGTCTACGGAAGAAACGTGGCCGACGAGGAGATTCTGGAAAGGATATTGGAAGTCAAACCGGAAGATGTCTGCGAACTGGCGGCGAAAATGTTCAGAGCCGACCGCGCAGTCTTCTCCGGTCTCGGCTCTTACAAAGGGAAAAAAGCCGCCGCCGCCGAACGCCTCGCTTTGGATTCGATTTCTAAACTCTCCCGCTGAAACGCGAACGAAAGAATAGAAATTCCGTATCATGCAATAAACCTCGGCTTAATAAAACGCTATTATTCGACTACGGGTTGTTCGGGTGGAGAAATACCGAGTTGGTCGTATATCATCGGCGACACATCTTTTAGCATCTGATCCGAAACAATCTTAAAAGGAATGCCGACCGGACTATTCAAAAACAAATCGGTTTCCTTGTGAAACTCCTGATTGCCTACGGATGGTCCAATCTCTTTGTTAACGATTATGCAGTGGTCTTGCAAAAACCTGTTTACAAGACCGCTCCATTTCTTACTGCCGATTTCTGATTCATTTGCGTAATATTTAAACCATAACGTTTTATCTTCTTGAACATCATAAAGTATTGCGGTTATGTCAACAGTTGCGATAAATGTTGTCTTTCCCTTGTAAAGAGTTGTTTTTCCGCCCTCTCTAACGACTGTCCTTTCCTTCATTTCCCGAATATCCGTCATGAGAATAATTCTAGCGTTGTGTCTTTTCGCTAATGCGCGCGCTTCATCGAAGTTGATTAGTTTTTCAGCATTTTTGTAATTGCCGACTTTGTTGAATAATGCGTTCTCAATAGCGCTGTCCTCCTCGTCTGTTCCAAGCGCCACCACTGTTCTTAATCGACTGTCCGCAAGAAAGCCTCGCGAAACATATTCCGTAAGTATCTTCCTTACCTGCCGAATATTCGTATCCAAAGCATATTTGTTGCTCGATTTAGACGTAAATGTCTTTACGATCAGCAAATCATTAGCGAGCGCGGCGTTTTCATCGTCAATAAACGCAACTTTTTCGTTATCAATCTGCGCAGAAAATGAAGTCGACGCGCTTAATGCCAGCATTAAAACCGCTAAGCAAAAAACAAGATGAAGGTTCAATCTCAATCTAAACATGATCTTGCCGCCCTCCGCCTTCTGAATCCTGCTTAATGTTTTGTGTTTATCATTCAAAATAGTCTAATTGAGTTTAACACATCGATCTATTTTCATCAATTCTGTTCCATCAAATAAATCTATTATTCCGCCCTGTTTGAACTAAAACACAGCAATAAAACATAGTTTGTGATTGCTTGATAATTGGACAACATTGTTTTCCATGTGCAAATAATTCGGCCTTGAGCGCGCAGATCGTAAATTAAACCCGCTCAACGCTTGTAGTCGTCTTCTACGCGAACTACGTCGTCAAGTTCGGGGGTGGAAACTTCGAAGAACCGGCTGTCCTCAACGGCTTCCATTCTGTGTTTTCTTCCCGGCTCAACCACCCTGTATTCTCCCGGCTCTATGACGTGCTCCTCGATTTCGCCAGATGCATTTTCGAGCGTGAATTTTACTTTGCCTTCCATCAGATAGAGCGTTTCATGCTTGACCTTGTGGTACTGATAGCTGAGCCTGTGACCGGCGTTTATCTCAAGAAATTTCGCCGCGTATTTCCCGTTGTCATAAGCTATCCAAACTTCTCTTCCCCAAGGCTTATCGACTGTTTTCATAAGGGTTGTTCCTCCCGAAAAATCGCGATTCAGTATTTTTTCTCGGATTCCCCGGCATCCTCCAAATGAAGACGCTCTCAGAGAATCACATTTAATATAAAAACGGCTATCGAGACGATTATTGCTGCGGCGGCGGCAAACCCGGCGGCTACCGCGACGGCGGCTCTGTCGACGGGTTCCCACAATGTTCGCGACACCGCGCCCGTCAGAACGAAGACTTCCCATCCAGCGATCAAAACCGCGAAGCCCCAGAGCGGGATAGGGATGAAAGGCGCAAAAACGAAAAGCATCCTCAATGCTGAACAACGCGCCGAAAGCTCAAAGATTTTTAATGGCTCCACGCCTAGAATCGCCGAGGATGTCATGCCGGCGGCTGCCGCGAAGAAAATTTGCGCGACGAACATGACAGCGAGCCTGACCGGGAAATGCTCTATCCACAGCTTAGCCGCCGAGATGACAGCCGGAGAAGTTGTCGCCGGATTCAGCGGGCGCAGGTCGAGAGCGGCGGACGCGGCGAACGACATCGCCGCGGCTCCCGCTATGAGCATCGGAAGCCCGAACAGCAGAAAACTCTTCGCGTCATCCCGCGAGTCCCCATCGAACGGACGCAGTTCCTCCGGCTCAATGAGCGCTTGCCACACTCTGCCGAAGCCGCTCCAGATGGAAAACCCCGCAAGCGCAGCGACGGCCAGCAGAGCGAGTTCCGCGCCGGGCAGCCTGAATCGGAGTCTCGACCACCGCCAAGCGACATCCTCTGGCCGCCCCGCGCCGGATAGTTGCTGATAGACAATCTTAGGCTTGCGGTCCTCGTCGAGCAGACCGGTGTCCACGATATGCCTTTCAACGCGCGGGCCGCCGAGGGCAGGCCCTTCGTAATCAGCCAGAGAATCGATGAAACCGCCTCCGACGTTCGAGGCCGCAGACATGGCGTCGCGCGTCGCAGCGATAGCAAAATACTGATGAAGCTGGGAGCCTTTCAGTCCGGCTGCTCCCGCGCGCGCGTCCGCGCCCGCGCCGTATGCCAAGAGGACGAGCGGCCTTTCGGATGCCGATATTTTCTTGGACGACAGCGCGCGCTTCAGCGACGCCGTCGAGCGGCCTGTCCAACCCGCGTATTCCTCGAAAGCGAAAAAGTCTATGTCTTTCGGAGCCTTCCACAAGGAAACGCCACGCGTCCCTGCGTAAACTAATTTGCCGGGATCAGCCTTCTTCAGCCTCGCGGCAAGACGTTCGACTGCGGCTGCGGTGACCGGGTCGCCGACCTCTATGCCGCTGCCCAATCCCCACGCGACAACTGAAGGATGGCTCTCGTCGCGGGCGACCATCTCGTCAAGCGCGGCCTCAAGCTCCGCGTATGCTGAATCTCCGCCGCGCAGCTTTCCGCTGAAAGGAAGCTCCTCAAAAACGAGCAGCCCCGCTCTATCGCACATGCTTAGCAGTTCCGAGTGAGGAGGCGCGACGAACCTGACTGCGTTGAAGCCCGCCGCGCGTATGAACTCGATATCTCTCTCCGCAGTCTCGCGGGTCGCTACCGGCCCCCAACCGCCGCCAAAATGCGTCCTCCATACCACCCCGTCTAGCTTTATCCTCTCGCCGTTCAGAAAAAAGCCTTTCCTGTCGCGCTTGAACTCCCTGACACCGAAATATTTCTGCGCCCCGTCCGTCATTCCTTCCGGAGTGACAGCCACCAGTCCGGCTTTATAAATCTGGGGATTTTCAGGACTCCACCGGATGGCCTGCGGCAGCTCTCCCCGCCAATCGAGATAGGCGTAACCGGAGGAGTCGGAAGACAGCAAAGAATCGAATATGGAGCCGCCCCATCCTTCCTCCGGGTTTATCCTGCCGAAAACCTGAGCCTCGCCGTCGGGAGACGCCACGCGAGCAATCACACGCGCGGACGCGGTCGCCCAGTCCTCGCCTGCGGCGGCTTTCGCCGCCGCGCTCACTTCCTCGAACCTTAACGGCCGCCTGAACTCGATAAAAACCTCTCTAAAAATCCCGCCGAAGTTTTTTTCTCCCGCAGGAGCCAACGCCTGCGCGGGACTGTTGTCCACTATCACCCTAAGTTCGTTTCCGCCCGGCGACACCGCATGCTTTGAGATGTCAACCTCGAACGGCGTCGGTCTGGAATTCCTTTTGGCGACTCTGATGTCGTTTATTAAAACCTCGGCCGCTCCAGCCACTCCCTCGAAGCGGAGAATGGGCGATTCGCCCGCCCAATCCTCGTCTATAATAAACTCTATCCTGTATTCAGCCGCGCCAGCGTAGTTCTCCAGACCGGGAATGCTATTCCAGACATGCGGGACCGCCACTGTGTTCCACTCCCCGCCTGCGCCTGTCCTGAATTCCCAGTTGCCGTTGAGCCAGAGGGTTTTCCTGAACGGATTCGAAGGGTTCTCGATAGGGTCGAAAAGGATTTTCTGTTCGGAGAATCTCGGGACCGGGGCGCGGCCGAGCGCGCTAAGCGCGGCCCCCGCCGCAATGAGCGCCAACAACGCCACTCCCGCGATGTATTGGTTCCTTGCTCTCATAAGCTGAAAAAGTATAGCACAATCCGGCGGAACGCGCTCCGCGCTCCAACCTATTCGGACAGCTTTAGGATCGCGTCCAGAACCTCCGCGCGGTCCGCCGCGCCGGGGGCAAGATAAAGATATCTATAATAATATTGTATTGCTTTGCGCCGCTCGCCTGTCATCTCGAGACATGCCGCAAGGTTGTACGCCGCCGCCGCGTTCTCAGGAGAAATGAAGAGGTAGGCGGAGTAGTAAGCCGCCGCCGTATCGACGCGCCCTTTTTCATTCGCCGCCGCCGCCGAAGCCGCCAGATTCTTCGGCTCCGGCAACCCGCCCATCAGCTTTACCTCGTTCAATATGATTCGCAGACCGGACAGTTCCAGCCTGAAATAATCGTATTCCGGCGCGTCTATGGCAAACCCCTTTCCGAAGAAACGCCTCATGGCGTCCTCCGCTGCGGCCCTCTCGCCGGCGTATACAAGAGCCGCGACGAAGTAGTATCCGGCCTGAAGGTTCACGGGGTCCGCGGCGAGCGCGACTCTCAAATCCTCCATCGCCCGATTGGCGAACCCCCTGTTGAGCTGCGCCACCGCGCGTTCGAGCAGAAAGTGAGGATTCGGCCCTCCGATAGCGACGGCCCTATCGAAATCAACGACGGCCGCGGCGTAGTCCGCCATATCCGAGCGCGCCAGTCCCCGGTTGTAGAAAGCGGCCGCGCCGGGATCGATTTTCGCCGCTCGGTCGAAGTCGGTGGCGGCGGATGCCAGACGTCCTTTTTTCAGCAGCGCTAGCCCCCTCGCGCCGCGCGCCTCGGCGTCGTCCGGCTCCAGTTCCACCGCCCGGTTGAAATCCTCGATCGCGGCGTCAAGACTGCCGGAGCGCAACAGAAGCCAGCCCCTGCTGCGCCAAGCCAGAGCCATATCAGGGTTAAGCTCGACGGCTTTGGAGTAGCTTTGCATCGCGTCCGCGCCGCCGGCCAGCCCTCTGAAGAGATGCGCTTCGGCAAGTTTCGCGCGAAGCTCCGCCGCGCGCTCCCCTTTCGCGAACTCCGCGGCCTGAGATAGATACTCTATCCTCGCCGCGTCGTCTCCCGTCTCAAGCGCCGCTTCCGCCGCCGCCTCGCAGTCCTCTAGAAAATAACACTTCCTAGGTTTTTCCGACGCGCCGGATGAAGGCGCGAAAACGAGCAGGCACAGCGCCGCAACCGCAAAAAACACCGCCGATTTTTGGGCCGAAACCATTCTTTTCATTGCGCAATCCATTTATATAAACCGAGCTTGGCTCAGACATCAGTCGACGAAGAACGCCGTCGCCTGAGCCGCAGAAATCTTTTTGCCTTCCTGATTTGTCGCGTCGAGTCTGTATGAAGCCATTTTCTTGCCCACCCGCACAGGCTCTCCCGCAGCCGTCACCACATCGCCGATTTTTGCGGGAGCCAGATATTGAATGTCGACCTGAACAGCCACCGCCGGGCGGCTCATAGAGTTCACCGCCGCCTCGAAAGCCGCGTCCGACACCGCAAACAGCACGGAGCCGTGCGCCGTGCTGTGAATATTGGCGTGCTCAGGCTTGATCTCGAGGCTGGCCTTCGCGCGCCCGTCTCCCACATCTAAAATCCTTATCCCAAGCATGTTATTAAACGGATTCTTTGCCAGTTTTTCGAGATAATCGCTGTCCATATCTCCTCCGTCATGAGACCGCGTTCCGCCGCCGGGCCGCGTTTAGGCGTCATTTGAAATTAGGTTTCCGTTTCTCTTTCTGCGCGGTGACGCCCTCGCGGGCGTCGTCGCTCATGAATATCGGAGCGCCGATGGCCACTTCGACGTCAAGAGCGTCAGCCAGCGATTTCCCCTGTATCTGACGCGAGCACCTAACCATGCCCCGGATCGACTTCGGGCCGTTCGAAGCTATGATTCCGGCCAGCCCCATCGCCTCTTCCATAAGCTTCTCTCGCGGGACGACCCTGTTGAGAAATCCCCATTCGAGAAGTCGCTCCGCGGTGAAGTTGCCGCCCGTCAACAATATCTCCATAGCCCTCGCCTGCCCCACCTGCGCGGGCAGAAACACGTTCGACCCGCCTATCGGCATTATCCCCAGCGTGGTCTCCCGCATCTGAAACACCGCGTCTTCCGACGCAACCCGAAGCTCGCACCCCATCGCCATCTCGAATCCGCCGGTGAGGCAATAACCGTTCACCGCCGCTATCACGGGGCGGTCCAGCGTCTTGTGCTTTAGCATCGCCTTGCCGACGGATTTGTTGTCGGACATCAGCCACTTCTCGCCCTCCGTCTCAGGCTTCCTCATGCCCGTCCATATCGGTATGGCCGTCTTGAGGTTCATGCCGGAGCAGAAAATGTCCGGCAGTTCGGAATAGAACACTACCACCCGCACATTGTCGTCGGCTTGGCACTCTTCCCACACATTGTTCAGAGCCAGCAGTTCGTCGGGGCCGAGAGCATTCCTTGTTTCCGGGCTGTTAAGCCCGACCTTTGCGATGTGGCCTTCTTTTTCAAAAACTATTCCCATCGTCGTCAAACCTCCGGAATGCTCCGGGCGCGTCAGTCCATACCCCGGAGCGGCTTTCTATGAATATATTCTTACTTGCCTTATTTGTCGATAACCAGTCCGCCATGCCGCCTGTCTGCGTTCCTCCAATCATGCTTTTTCATCCCCCCTATTTCCTTTGCGGTTTTTTTTATAAACTTACATAAGATGGATTTGGAGGGGTAAACATGGAAAACAATGCCGATATCTTTCCGAACACGGGATTGAGCGCAGGCATGATATGCGAAAAGGTCGTTCTGGTATGCGGTGAAGACCCTGCCGAGACCGAGCACGCGCTGGCGGCTCTCGGATTCAAGCCGCGCCTGATCAAAATCAACAGAGAGTTTCACACTTATTCAGTCGATTCCGGTAGCGGCGGATTCACCGTCTGCGTGACAGGCATCGGGTCGGCTTCCGTCGAAATCTCAGTCACCGAACTGTATAAATGCGGGGCGAGAATCTTCGCGCACACAGGCACTTGCGGGTCGCTGTCCGGAGCCGGGCGCTCCGGAGAAGTCGCTCTTGTCGAGCGGGCTTTCAGATTCGACGGAGCCTCATTCCATTACGCCACCGGAAAACAAGGAGACGCGGTCGCCGCCAACCCGTCTCACAACCGGCTCGCCGCTTCCGCCATAAAGGACGCCATCTTGGGCTTCATCTCGCGCGACATCATTTCCACAGACACTTTTTACTGTATGGGCGCGGGCAAGGACGGAGACGGCAAAACAATCTACCCCGGCGTCCCCCTAAAAAAAGATTTCTTCCCGCCTCCGGGATACGCCGCGTTCAAGGCTCTTCTTGATTCCGGCAAACCTTATGTGATAGACATGGAAGCGGCGGCGTTCCTCCTCATCTGCTCCGCCATCGACGACGAAATCTTCTATGTTTCACTGAAAGGAGTCTCGAACTCCGTGCCGTTCGAGCCGGGAGAACAGGTCGCGGAAACAGGAGCGGCGCTGAGGGCCGCGATTGCAGCTTCGATAGCCGTAATCGAGCGCGCCGGCTCCCGCTCCGCGTCTTGACTGTCCCGGTCGTTGAAAACATTATCGTAAAAAGCTTGACAAATATTCAGCCAACAGCAAGAATAACGATGGATTGGAAAGTCAGGTTCAAGTAAGAGGCAGGGAAAGAGAAATAAAAACTATCAATAATAAACATTTCCACAGCGTCCATTGCAAGAATCCTGACCTGCAATTTAACCGTGCGCAAGGCGAGTTGTTTCTAAGCTGACGGGTTGGGATGCAATTCAGCAAACTATTCCTGCAAGCGGAACAACCGGCAAACCTAGCACGAGTATTGTGAAAAGGAGGCTGGTCCTATTATGAAGGGAACTGTAAAGTGGTTCAACGCAGCAAAGGGTTACGGATTCATCCAGAGGCCTGACGGCAACGATGTTTTCGTGCACTACAGCGCAATTCAGGGCGACGGTTACAAATCGCTCGAAGAAGGTCAAGAAGTCGAATTCGACGTCGTGGCCGGACCCAAGGGCGATCAGGCATCCAACGTCAGCAAAGCCTGATTTGGATTAAGAGCGCAAAACACAGCCCCTCCGGTTAATCCGGCGGGGCTTTTTTATTTTGTCCGCTTCGGGTTATCAAACAGCGTCAAGCGCATGATAAACGCATCATTCTATCAGCGGTTTTTTCTGTGGATTTATAAATATTTGCGACAATAGAGCGACAGCGCCATTCTCTGAAATCATTTCTTCTTGCTTTGATTATTCTGTCGCGCGCCGCGTTACAGCTTGGAGAGCCGGTCGACCGTTTCCTGAATCCTGTCTTCCGGCTCGACGAGCGCGAAACGGATGTGGTCGTTGCCGGCTTCGCCGAACCCGATGCCCGGCGCGACAGCCACGCCCGTCTCCCTGACGATAAGCGACGCGAATTCGGTGGAGTTCATCTCTTTGAACGCTTCGGGAATCTTCACCCAAACGTACATGGTCGCTTTCGGGCGGCGGTGTTTCCAGCCGAGCTTGTCCAAGCCGTCGCAAAGGATGTCGCGCCGCCTCTGGTACGCCGCGGCCGTTTCGGACACTATCTCTTCGTGCATCTCAAGCGCCACTATCGCGGCTTTCTGAATCGCGGAGAAAACCCCGAAGTCAACGTAACTCTTCATTTTTTTCATCACCGAGAGTATCTGCGGGTTGCCCACCACGAACGCCATCCGCCACCCGGCCATGCTGAACGTCTTAGAAAAACTGTGGAACTCGATGCCGATATCCCGCGCCCCCTCCGCCTCCAGAAAACTGGGAGCCTTGTAACCGTCGAAGCATATCTCGGAATACGCCGCGTCGTGGCTGACTATTATGCGATGCTCTTTCGCAAATCTAGCGATGCCGTCGAAATGGCTTTTCTCCACTACGGTGGTCGTCGGATTGTGCGGGTAAGAGATAAACATAAGTTTGGCGCGGCGAAGCACCGCCGGGTCGATACGCTCGAAATCGGGCAGAAAATCATTCTCTTCGAGCAGCGGGACGTTGTAAAGAGAGCCGCCGAAGATGGTGATGCTGTTGAAGAAAATCGGATATGTCGGCGTCGGGATAAGCGCGTAGTCGTCCCTGTTCATGAATGCCGACGACAGGTTGGCAAGTCCTTCCTTGGAGCCGATGAGCGCGAGAACCTCGTCGGCGGGGTTGAGGTCCACATCGAACCGCTTCGAATACCAGTACGCCACCGCGCGCTTGAACTCTATCGAGCCGTCGCCTGCGGGATACCTGTTTATATGGCGCTCGTTGACGGCGCGAGCTAGCTCTTTGCGTATCGGCTCAGGAACCGGCATATCGGGGCTGCCCATGCCGAGGTCGATTATGTCCATCCCCCGCATCCTAGCCTCGTTCTTTAGCTTGTTTATCGTTGTAAAAACATACGGCGGCAGTTTGCTTATCCTGTTGGACATCATGCTTTCGAAATCAATTTTGCTCATCGTCAATCTCCGTCGATTTCCCGCCGCCGGCCTCCTTATAAAGGCTTTCGGCTCGCAGTTTAATCTTTAATTGTAACGTCGCGCCGCCAAATTCAAAGTATGCGCGGCAATTTTGTTTTGCGCGGCGGGAGAAGTCATTATATAATGGGCGCGGAAAAGAAGGGAACGGACGGCGGGGGCCGTCCGGCAAAACCGATGAACACGCCGGCAAAAGAACTTGACGCGCTTGTGGAAAAAATGCGCGGCGGAAACGTGCGCGCCCTTTCCCGGCTTATGACTCTTGTGGAAAGCGATCCGAAGGCCGCTCCCGCTGTGATGAAGCGCGTTTACTCAGGCAGGGCCAACGCCCGCAGAGTTGGCCTCTCCGGGCCTCCCGGAGCGGGAAAAAGCACTCTGCTGTCCAACCTCCTCGACGCGGGAGCCAAAGAGGGAAAACGCGTCGCCGCCCTCTGCATCGATCCCACCTCCCCAATCTCCGGCGGAGCTCTCCTCGGCGACCGCATACGCATGGCTGGCTCATTCAGCCTAGACAACGTTTTTATCCGCAGCGTCGCATCCGGAAAAAGCCTCGGCGGCCTTGCCGAAGCGACTAAGTACCACACCCTGCTCCTCGAAGCTTTTGGCGCAGACCTCATTCTTATTGAAACCGTAGGCATCGGTCAGGTCGGCTATGACATCCGCTCCGTCGCAGAATCTCTTGTCCTCATACTTGTCCCGGAATCGGGCGACACCGTGCAGATTCTCAAATCCGGCATACTCGAACTCGCCGACGTCGTGGCCGTAAACAAATCCGACAGGGAAGGCGCGGACGAGATAGCCGCCACGCTTTCATTCACTTTCGAAACTCCGAGAGACGGATGGCGCATCCCGGTCATCAAAACCGTCGCAAGCGAAAACGAAGGAACGGGAGACATCATGCGGGCGCTCGACGAGCACTACGCATATCTCAAAGAAACCGGCGGGCTTGAGAGATACCGCAACCCCGAAGCCGACTTGCGCGAGGCGCTGGAACTCAGGTTCAGGCGGTTCATCGACGGCGGGGCAGTCTCCCGCGACGCGGACGCGGCTCAAGTCGCCGCGCGCGTCAAATCCGGCTCTCTCGACCCGTTCTCCGCCGCGGCGGATATTATGGACATCTTATTCAAAGGAAACAAACCATGAGCGATGAAATAAAAAGAAACGAATTCACATCCCTGTCGGGCAGACAGGTCAAAAGCGTATACACGGCGGCGGACCTCGACGGATTCGACCCGGCGGCGGACCTCGGCGCGCCCGGAGAATTCCCATACACCCGAGGGATTCATCCCGACATGTACAGAGGCAGGCAGTGGACGATGCGCCTGTTCGCAGGCTTCGGCTCGGCGGTCGAGACCAACCAGCGCTACAAGTTCCTGCTTGAACGCGGGCAGACCGGCCTCAGCGTGGCTTTCGACATGCCCACCATCATGGGCTACGACAGCGACCATCCCCTCTCGCGCGGAGAGGTCGGACGCTGCGGCGTCGCCATCTGCACCCTCGACGACATGGAGACCCTTTTCGACGGCATCCCCATGGACAAAGTCACCACCTCCATGACCATTAACGGCCCCGCATCCATCCTCCTTTCCCTCTACGCCGCAGTTGCCAAACGGCAAGGCGTCCCACTCGACAAAATTGGCGGGACCATACAGAACGACATCCTCAAAGAGTACATGGCTCAGAACTCTTGGATATTCCCCCCAGAACCGTCCCTAAGGCTGATAACGGACGTGTTCTCGCATTGCGCGGCGGAAATTCCGCGCTGGAACACCATCAGCATCAGCGGCTATCACATCCGCGAGGCCGGTTCCACCGCCCAGCAGGAACTCGCCTTCACTCTTATGAACGGCCTGTTTTACGCGCAGCGCGGCGTCGAGGCCGGGCTTGACATCGACTCGTTCGCCCCGCGCCTCTCCTTCTTCTTCGACGCGCACATCGATTTCTTCGAAGAGATAGCCAAGTTCCGCGCGGCCCGCCGCATCTGGGCGCGCGAGTTGAAAAAACGCTTCAACGCCTCCGACCCGCGCTCGCTCAAACTCCGCTTCCACACTCAGACTGCCGGCGTCTCTCTCACCGCCGAAGAGCCTGAAAACAACATTATCAGAACCGCTTTCGAGGCCCTCTCCGCCGTCCTCGGCGGAACCCAGTCGCTACACACCAACAGCATGGATGAGGTGCTCGCTCTGCCGACGGAGAAATCCGCGCAGATAGCCTTGCGCACTCAACAGATTCTCGCCCTCGAAACCGAAGTGGCCAACACCGCCGACCCGCTCGCAGGCTCCTACTACGTGGAATCGCTCACGAACGACATGGAGGCCGCGTTCTACGACTACGATGAAAAAGTGCGCAAGCTCGGCGGCCCGCTGAAGGCCTTAGATCAGGCGTTCTTCCAGAAGGAAATCGCCGACGCGTCGTTCAGATACCAACGCGCCCTCGAAGAGAAAAGAAAATATCAGGTCGGCGTCACTGTCTACAACATCCACAGGCCGCCGGACATCGAGTTGCTCAAAATCGATCAAGCCACAGAGGACAGGCAGGTCGAGCGAGTAAGAAAATTCAAATCGAAACGCGACTCCGCAGCCGCCGCAAACGCGGTCGCCGAACTCAAGCGCGCCGCCGCCTCAAATAACGAAAACCTTATTCCTCTCATAATCGGCGCGGTCGAATCCCACGCGACTATGGGCGAAATCATTCAAGGCCTCAAAGAAGTCTTCGGCTCCTATAAAGAGCGGCTGTTCCTATGACCGGCGCGGCTTCCCGGCGGCGCGCGGCTCTTCATGCATGAAACATAACGCCGAGAAAAACGAAAAAAGAAAAACCGCGATGACTGCGGTTCTTGCCTTCGCGGGCGCTGTCGCCGTTTTCATCTTCTTTCGTTTCCTTTACCCATCCGTCAGTTGGATTCCCGCGTGCGCTTTCCACTCAATGACAGGCTTGCACTGTCCGGGATGCGGCGGGCTTCGCGCGATGCATGCTCTGGCAAACGGAAGGTTCGCCGAAGCCGCCGGACACAACGCTTTGTTCGTCCTCGTTTTTCTCCCCCTCGGAGCCGTCGCCGCCGCGCTGTGGTTCTACAGACGAATCACAGGCCGGGCTGGATTGCCCCCCTTACCCTCCGCCGCCGCATGGCTTCTGGTCGCGCTCGCCGTCATCTTCGCAATACTCCGCAACCTGCCCTTTTACCCTTTCACAATCCTCGCACCTTAACGCCGTTCCTTTTCACGCAAAGGCAAAAAAACGGCTTGTTTTTGGAAACTATTACAAAAGGGCGCTTGCGCGCTGCTTCGCTTTGGGATGGCGGCATTATGATTAAGTACAGATACAACAGGGTGGTTCACGCGCCCCGCGACTTTGTTTTCATAACTATGCGGGACAAACAAACGGAGCTTAACGAAATGCTGCCTAACGTGTCCACGTGCTCCATCGTCGAAGACCGCCCTTGCGAGGGCTCCCGCCGAATCGTCGCCGAGGTCGCGGGCAAAAGCGATATCCCCTTTTTCCTTAAACCCTTCCTTAATCCTAGACAGTTGGTTTGGCACAGCATCCAGACATGGGACGAAGACGAATGGTCGTGCGACTACCGCATCGAAACCGCTTATTTCAGGGACAATGTCGAGGTGAGAGGCAAGTGGTGGTTCAAGGAGCGCACCTCGGACAAGACCAATATCTACATCGACAGCATGATAGGCATAGACGCGGGCGGGATTCCGGGCGTGCCCGACCAGCTCGCAAGAGGCATTTCGACTCTCGCCGAACAGATTCTGCACAAGATGACTCTGCCGAACCTCAACCGGATCTGCGCGATAGTCGAGGAGATGAACGGATGCCATTGAGCAGGATTGCGGAATCGCGGTACGGACGAAGGGAGACGCGGGAATGGCGTGGATACATCTCTTTTTAGCGGGCGTGTTCGAAATCGGCTGGCCGCTCGGATTCAAGCTGTCTCAGACAAGAGGCAACGCCATCGCATGGATCGCTTTTTCACTAGCATGCATGGCTTTGAGCGGGGTTCTTCTGTGGTCCGCCCAAAGACACATACCCATGGGAACAGCTTATGCCGTCTGGACAGGCATCGGAGCCGCCGGCGCCTTCGTGGTCGGCGTCGCCCTGTTCAAGGACCCTGCCTCATTCTGGCGGATAGCGTCCGTGCTTTGCGTCATCTTGGGCATCGTCGGACTTAAACTGTCTAATTAGAAATGCCTTTTGAGCATGCGGCCAAGAAATATTGCTGCGGCGACTTGTCAGTCCGCCGCTATGAAAAAAAAGAAACAACCGCGCGCTCTGCCGGCGGACACTGGATAAAAAAATGGAACTGGTGACGATTTACCGCGCCGCGAGTTACAATGAAGCGGAGATTATCAGGGGGCTTCTGGAAGCCAACGGGATAAAAAGCGTCTCTTCAGGAAACGCCGCGCCGTCGGTTCACATCTTCACTATCGACGGCATGGGCGACGTGGGCGTGATGGTGGCTGCTAAAGACGCGCAAGCCGCTTCGGAACTGATTGCTAGCTCGGAAAACGAATCGCCGGACCCGGAATAATCGCGCCGGCGGCAATGCTGGAGGAAACACTGTTTTGAGAAAAATCGCGACAGCGGCCATAGCCGCCGCAATATTTTTCGCCGCGTCCGCGCTCGCGGTGGATATTCTGGACGCTGAAATAACTATCAGAGACGGCTACGCTATTATCATCGACGGAGCCACAGTCCAGCCGGACGTTCCCCCCGTCGAAAAAGGCGGCATGATATTCATCCCCATAAGGTTCGCCGCCGAGGCCCTCCGCGCGGACGTCACTTGGCACAAGGAAGACAAAATTATCGATCTGCGCTTCCCCGGCAACAGGCGAATGACCATGAAAATCGGCGACACGACGGTGGATATGGGCGACACGGAAAAAATCCTTCCCGCCGCCCCCTTCATCTTCGAGTCACGCGCCATGATCCCCCTGCGGCCTGTCGCAGAACAGGGCTGGTTCAAAGTCAAGGAACAGCAGGACGCCTCCATTCTCGTGACCGACCCCGAAATCTACGGCTATCAGGTCCCCCCGGAGGAAAGCGTCGTCCCCGGAGAAAAATCCCACTCCGGCTCCATGGACGCCATCAGAGAAAAAGCGCGCAAAGACGAAACCACAAAAAAACTAAAAATCCCCGTTCTGACCGCATGGGCAGCGCTTCTGGCCCTATGGGCATGGCTGTTCGCTTTTCGATTGTTCGGCAAGAAGGAATCCGCCAAAGACTTGGTGATAATCGGCCTTTGTCTCACCGCCGGGATGGTTTTCGTCCTTTATGGCGGCATACTCATGAGCACGTACTGGGCGGCAATTGTAATACTTGTAATGAGCGCCATCGGTCTGGTTTCAAATGAAAATTATCAGGACAAGCTGGTGACTATGGCGTCCACCGCTCAGGGCGCGGGACTTATCTGCACGCTTTTCGGGCTGGGACTTCTCATCGGCCCGGCAATCGCTCAAAGAGACATCGAGGCAATCGGCTTCGGCATTTATGTTAAAATCGAACCGACAATCACCGGCCTCGCCCTGTCTATAATTCTGAATATGTTATTCGGCTATGAAGCAAGAAGAAAACGGACCTAATAAGCGGGTGTCATTCCTGATGCCGTACATCGACTTCTGTTTCATGCTGATTATTATTTTCGCCGGCATGCTCTCCATCGCATACTTCGAGCCTCTCGGCCGCACCGACATTCAGACCCGCCAAGCGACCACCATCACAAACAGAGAAGGACAGTTCGACACCAAACCGCTCGGAGTCCAGTGGGAAAGCAAAGCCCCCGGAGACCTCGACGATAGCGACCAGATACGCCCCATGCGCGGCGGAGAAACAACCCCCCCGGCGACCCCGGCGGCCGTCAGGCCCCTGCGCGACCTCTCGAAACCCTCCGGCGCAGACCCCGAAGAACTCGAAAAACTCAAAGAACAACTCCGGCTTAAGGAGGAAGAACTAAAGAAGATGTCTGAAACGCGGCAAAACCCCGCTGCCGAAGGAAAAGAGCCGGACCCAACAGCCGCCTCCCCCGCGCCGCCCTCCCAACCCGACGAACCCGGCTCCGGCAACCATCACTACATCGACCTTCGCAAAAATAAGTAATCTCCATCAATCAGGTCTATCTGCGCTTGCGGCTGGTTTTCGTCATCGCGTTATTCTATTTCTTGAACGCCGCCCGCTCCGTCAAAGCAACATCGGGCGCTCTTGACAGAACCGCCGCTTTTGTGTAATTTGAATATTGAATGTTCATATTGCCAGCGCGAGGCGCATTATGATTAACCGAACTCTTACCGCAAAACTGAAAGAATCAGCGAAACAATTCCCTGTAGTCACCGTTACCGGTCCGCGGCAGTCAGGCAAAACCACGCTGGTTCAATCTGTGTTCAAGAATCACCAATATGTGTCGCTTGAGTCTCCGGACCACCGCCGGTTCGCCCTTGAAGACCCGCGCGGTTTTTTAGAGCAATTCAAGGGATCGGTCATACTGGATGAAGCGCAACGAGCGCCGGAACTATTCTCTTATATACAAACCATCGTGGACGGAAACAACGACCGGATGGGACGTTTCATCCTGACCGGCTCCCAAAATTTTTTATTGCTGCAAAGCATCTCTCAGTCGCTTGCCGGAAGATGCGCCGTTCTTCGTCTCCTTCCCTTTTCAATGTCCGAGCTTCAAAGCCGAAAGCACGCCGCTTTGGAAACTCTCGGTAAAAGCTCCTCAAAAACTCCGAATCCGCCTGAAAAAAGCTTGTTGGAAACCCTGTTCGCCGGGTTTTATCCGCGAATACACGACAAGCGCATTCCACCTCGCGACTGGCTCGCGAGCTACTACCTGACTTACATCGAAAGAGATGTGCGCGGAATTCTCAATGTCGGCGATATCGAATCATTCGGCAGATTCATCAGGTTGTGCGCCGGGCGCAGCGGCCAACTTCTCAACCTCTCCGGGTTGGCTTCCGACTGCGGGATATCTCACAGCACCGCCTCGCGTTGGCTCTCAGTTCTCGAAGCCGGATTCATCTTGACTCTCTTGAGACCCCACCACAACAATTTCGGAAAACGCCTTATAAAAAGCCCCAAACTTTACTTTCTCGACACCGGCCTATTGTGCTATCTGTTGCAAATCCGTTCGCATGACGAGCTTCTTCACCGCTCCGAACGCGGAGCCGTCTTTGAAACCTTCGTTGTCTCAGAATTGTTCAAGAACTTCTTGCACCGAGGCGAACAACCCAGTCTCTATTTCTGGCGTGACTCGCGCGGACACGAAGTAGACATCATAATCGACCTCGGACATGAACTCATACCCGTCGAAGCTAAATCCGCCCAGACAATAGCTTCCGACTTTTTCGACAATCTCGCCTATTGGCGGCAAATATCCGCAAATGAGACTGGCGCTTCTGCTCTCATTTATGGAGGCGATCTGTCTTTCAAACGCTCTGGCGCGGTCGTTCATCCATGGTTCGCTCTTTAAACTCGAACTTAGAAAACAAACAATCGCGGCAACGCCGTCCCTCGCCTGACGTTGTGGCGGCGGAGCCTATCTCCAAACAAACGCTGATATGTTCATTCCGCCTTCGAGAAGTTTAACGGCTTTGTATAACTCGTATTGGCAAAGCTCCGCGCTACGGTCGCAACGGGTTCCCTTTTCATAACCCTTGTAGCTCTTTTTCACCGCCGCCAAAGCGCTCCTGTCGCCCAACTGACCGAGCGCCCACGCCGCCGAATTGCGCGCTCTAAAATCGGCGGCATCATCTTCAAGCAACTTTGTCAGAGCCTCTACTCTGTCGCCCTCGTATTTCAACATCGCTTCTTCGCAGACCTCTTTCACCTCGTATCCGATCCAACTCGCCGTCACGAAAAACATGAACAGCAACATGAGAAACCCAATTCCCGCGACACAGAAACCAAGATTCTTCAGCCGTGCCTTCTGCCGTGTCATCGCGCATCCCCTCCCCCCTCGTAGATAAAAACGTTCTCCACCGATTCGCCGAACACGCGGGCTATCCTGAACGCCAGCTCAAGCGACGGCGAGTACCTGTTCTTCTCAATGGCGATTATCGTCTGGCGCGTGACGCCGACCCTGCGCGCAAGTTCCTCTTGCGTCATGTCCCGCTCCGCGCGGCATACTTTGATCCTGTTGTTTATAAGCATTTATATTTTGCGGGTTAGTATTCCCCGCCATGTTCCCTGTCGAAATATTTGAATGTTATCGAATATACCGCGCAGTTCAGACAAACGACATAACAGAAAACCGTTCCGAGCGCTTCGAGTCCGCCGTCCCCCGTGTTTCTTCCGATGAAAATGAAACCTAGAGACAGTAGCCCTAAGAAAACCGACATGATGACGAACGTTGCGCGCGCCGCTCGGCCTCCGAGAGCCTCCACCCGCTCATCGATATGAACCTCTGCGCTTCTGCGCCTCACCAGCGCCATGAACAGCGCCCCTATCACTATCCCCGCGAGCGCTAGATACATATTTCCAGATGTCGCCCCCACCGCCACTATCGCGCACACGAATGATGTAACTAGTATTTTTGCGCGCCTCAAATCAATCACCACCCCGCCGAATGTAATGTCGTTATAACATATTGTAATGTTTATCTTACATTTGTAAAGCAAAACATTAGTAAAAAATCGTCAGCGGAAAAAGGAATGGACAAGAAGAAATCGGCGCTAAAACTCTTGTTTATTTTACTTCAATATAGATGTCGTCCACGGTTCCGCCGGGGCGAAGCCCGACGACGGTCGCTTGGCCGAGTCCGTCCTTGTGGCTGGCCGGGCAATAAGGGTCGGTCACCAGACAATACGGCGGGGAAGTGTCCCACACCGCGTTTATCTGAGGGTTGCCGGATGCCGGAATGGTCATTTCAAATTCAAAGTAGTCGGATGTCAACTGGGACGACGCGAAGAAAGCCGATGCGACCACAACCACTTCTTCGGGAAGTTTCATCGGCTCGATGACATACAGGAAGAGATGTCCCCGCCGCTCGGAGTAATCGCCGAGTTGAATCGTTCCCCTGACGATTCCGGTGCGCGACGGCTCGGTTTGGGGAAGTTCCAACGCGGGGCGCACCGCTAGTTCGGGTTTGCGCGTTTCCGCCACCGGCTTGTCTTCCGGAATCTTATAAGGCTCCTTCGAGCATGAGCATCCTCCCGCAACGAACGACAGTAGAAGAAGAGCGAGCGCTATTCTTTTCATAATAACCTCCAAAGGCCGGGAGACTCGCCGCTGATATTCTATCGCGAACAGGCCTCAACCGCCATCGCCGGATTCCTGACTAACAGCACTCCCCGCGCGCGGCTTTGCGAACAAAGGACTTAGCCTAAAAAACTTTTCCATCGCGTCAATCGCCGGGACGACGATCCCCGCGCCGCTTGACCTGAAAGTGTCCCGCGCCATGTCGAAGTCGTCCGAGTCTATGCCTCCGGCCAGTCCGAGCGCGACCAGATAAAAAACGGAGCCGCAGACACATGCCGCCGCTACTGCCGCCACTGACACCGAATCAAAAGGCAGAGCGCGGAGCGCAGCGGCGGCGGCGATCGCGGCGGCCGTCGGCCTAGCCACTGTCTTCCACGGCCATATTATTCCGCCGAGCCTTTTTAAACAGTATAGCAGAGCCGCCAGCCCCATAAAAACCGTAGCGCTGAAAGCCCCGGCCGCCGTCAACACGGAGTCCGAATAAACCTCCGCCGCGGCGAGAGCCGCCACAACCGACGCTGTCATCGCCAACGAAACCGCCGCGGGGGCCGCCGGCTTTTTTATCCCCACAAGCACGTTGACGGTCAGCATCCCGAGCATGCCCGCGCTCATCCCCGCGAAAAGCGTCAGCGTCAGCGGCCCCATGCTCCCGCGCGGAAATTCCTTCCCGCTGAAAAGCTCCACTATCGTCCCCGCGCTAACGGCGTATATCGCCATCATCAGCATTATTATCGAGAGCGCGTATTTAACGGCAAGGTCAAAATACCTCTGCATCAATTCCGGGTTCTTCTTCGATTCCGCTTCGGAGATCGCGGGGACTATCGCCATCACCATGCCGATCAGCAACATCGGGGCCATTGCGTAAGTGAACGCGGCGCAGAATCGACCGGCGTTAATGATTTTTTCAGGAGCCGCGCCGCCTAGCGCCGAGCTGTGCGCCGCGAACGACACCACCGCCGGAGGAAGGAACTGCACGCCTGACGCCGCGATGACCGCGAGCGCCGCCACCCACCCAAACGACAGCAACCGTTTCGATTCTCCCCAGCCCGCCCTCCACGTGAAAATCCGTTTTAAACTCAATTCCGCTCGCCGGAACATCGCCAGCGACACAATGCACTGCGCCACCGACGCGAACGCCACTCCCCCTGCCCCGGCCAGTATCCCGGCGGCTTGGCTCCCCGGCCAGTATGTCTTTGCCGCGTAAACCATGCCCACCGAAGACCCCAGCATCGCTATCGGAAACACTATGTTGCACGCCGCCAGAAGGTCCATCCTTTGAATCCCGCCCGCTGTGGCGAAAAACGACATGTACATCTGCTTTCCCGCCACCGATACTATCATCAGCCATGCGAGTCCGGAATAAACATTGGCGGCGGGTGAAGCGCCGTAAATTGCGACGAGCGCGGCGGCAGCCGCCCCGCAGAACAGCGCCCCCATCGCCACCAGCAACCTCGTGCCTTCCGACATTATCAGCGCCGCTCCTTCAGGATCCCTGTGCCGCCTGTCGGATATGAATGTCATCATCGCTTGCGGAACGCCGAAGGACGTCGCCAGCGACAATAACCAGAATAGGTTCAGGAAAGGCCCGGTCAGGCTGAATCCCTCTGGCCCGAGCAGCCTCTGCATCGTGGCCGACCACGCGAATTGCATCACTCCCGACGCCGCGGACACAACGAAGAGCAAAGAACTGCCCGCCACGAACCTGCCGACCTTCTCGCGGTCGGTGTCCCCGCTCTTAAACGCGTTTGCGGACGCCATTCCGGGGCCTCTTTTGCTCAAGCGGATTCCCGCCGACGCAAGTTATTTCTCGTCTCTGTCAGGATTGTCATTCAGCGGTCAACACGGCGGACGCCGTTCCCTTCGAGGGGATGTCGAAGTTTATTGTGACTAGAGTCTTGCCGTCTTTGTCAAAACGCGACACGACGGAGCAGCCGTCGCATGAATATCCTTTCGCTGCCGGCATTTCGATCCGCGCCGCCGCGTTCGGCAACGCCATAGTTCCGGAATTCTTCGCCTTTATCGCCACCGCGCGCCCGTCTTCCGCGCGTTTTGACGCCGACATGACCATTCCCGTTTTGAACGCAGTGAAACCGTCTTTCTTCGCGTTCATTTCCACAACGCGCCCGTCCGCCAAATCCAAAACCCGGTAGGAGCCTTCGAACGCCGCCCCAGTCTGAACGTACGCCACAGGAGGCAGCTTGTCCACCACATCCATGTGCAAGTGGCCATACAGCGCAAGCCTGACATCGCGCCGCGCGGCTATATCTTTCACTTTTGAGTCCGTATTGTGCAGAGGCACGTGGAACATGATTATCCGCATCAAAGCGCCAGACGCCGCCGCTAGGTCCGCGTCCAGCCATTCAAGCTGCTCCGGCGAAAGGTCTTCCGCGTGCGGCTCGTCGCTCCCGCCCGACCTGTAAACGAATGAGTTGTCGAACGCCGTGAAATGATACGCGCCATAGTCGAAACTGAAATCGGTCGTGTCGAAATATCTATTCCATACCAAGTAGTCCTCTTCTTTTTTATACGGGCTTAAGTCGTGATTGCCGGGAACTATAAAAACCGGCGCATTGTAGGAATTCCACAGGTCCAGCATTGCCGGATACTGGTCGGATTCCGGCCACCGCTCGCTTGTGTATCCCGTCGTGTCCGTCAGGTCTCCCGTGATCACCACTAGGTCAGGGTTCACCAGATTTATTTCTTCCGCCAACTTCTTATATACCTCGAAAAGGCTTTCCGACTTGTAAACATGCACGTCCGTGAGATGAACCACTCGGATGGAATTCTTAAATTCCGGCGACACCATAACCGAGCGGGGTTGAAAATCCTCTCCGCCGCCGAATTTGACTCTTAGTCCGTACAGCAGGGAAGATGCGCCGCCGGGGACAACGGCCTTCAACGTCCAGCGCCCATTATCCGGATTGAACGAAGCGCCGGCGATTTCCAATGGATAGTTTGCAAACTCATTTTCGAGCGACGCGCTCCACCCGCCCGCCTCCGCAGGCGCGATAACTTCGATCACAAACTCGTCCCCCGGTCTCGCGAGCGCCGGCCTTGCCCTGTTCGGCATCCGGATATCCTTCAACGGCCTCGCTCCGATTCTCTCCTCGAACATCACTCGCCCGAGCGAAATCTCCTCTCCGGATTCAATTTTCAACGCCGTTTTTTCAAGCGGCTCGAAACCCGGCTTCTCGAACCTCAAAACGTACTCGCCCGGCGGCAGAGCGTTGAAAACGAACTCGCCGGACACCCCCGTTATCGCCCTAAGCTCAACAGAATCTACCGTCGCCGAAATCTTCGCCCGCGTCACTGGCAATCCCTCGTTGTGAACGCATTCCAGAGTCCCGGACACCGCTCCGTATGACGCCGAAGCGGCGCGCAACGCGTCCACCGCCACCAGCGCCCCCTTGCTGCCCGGATTCGATTCGTTGAGAATCTCCAGACGCAATTTGTGCGCGCCCGGCTTCAATCCGTTCGCCAGAACTATCCTTTCAGGCGACGGCGTCATAATGTTTTTGTAAAGGTCGATTGTGGCGGCGGGCCGCCCGTCTACCGAAGCCAGCGCCCTCCCGCCCGTCTTTCCAATCACAAAATCACCCGCGACAGCCTCGCCTGTGAAATCAAATTCCATCGCCGCTCCGCGCTTTTCAGTCGCGACCGCCGCGCCTCCGGACAGCGTGTCCATCCTCATCTGTTTCCAGTCCGCAGCGTCATAAACCACAACGCCGCCAGCCTCCGCCTCGAAAACCGCCTCCGAAAAAACACCCGCTCCCGCTGCCGTCTGTTCCTGCGCGCGCAAAACCAAACTGTTGCATGTCAAACTCAGCGCTAGCGCCGCTGCCGCTATACACATCTTTCTCATCCGCGCATCTCCCCTGTCGCAATGGCCTCGACGGCCGCCCTCAGAGCGCGCCGCCGTTTCAGGCCCAATTGATGTATTCTATCCAATACTCATTTTGAAATCCAATATATGTGAGCCGCGAGCGCGTTTCGCTGTCAGAATCTTCGCCCTTGTCTAAAAACTTCCAGTAGCGGGAAACCACGATTGATATATAATAAAAGCCATTGGTCGGCTGGTCGGCATCAAATCGGGAGGATGGCAAATGAATGGACTGAAAACAAGAATCATGGGAGCAAGAGCGGGCGCGGGTTTGGTCGCGTTTTTTCTTATATTCACAATCTGCGTCGATTGCGCCGGCCCGGCGGGCAGCGCGCCGTCCTCCAGACCAGAGAGAATCATTCTCAATCCCACACAGAACCCCACCACCTCAATGGCCGTCACTTGGAGAACGACCGATGCGGTGGAGAACCCGCAAGCGCAGATCGCCGTCGCGACGGCCGCTCCCGATTTCAGGGACAAGGCGGTTTCAGCGGCGGCAAAAACCGAGACCGTCAAAATTGATGGCGCGAATCCCGTTTATTACCATTCCGTGGTTTTTGAATCGCTGAAACCCTCCACGCTGTACGCATACAGGGTTGGAAGCCCGGCAGGATGGAGCGAATGGAACCACTTCCGAACGGCGGCTGCGAACGACGAGCCGTTCTCGTTCGTTTATCTTGGAGACCCGCAGAACGAAATCGAATCCATGTGTTCGCGGGTATTCCGGGCGGCGCAGATGAAAGCGCCCGACGCTGCGTTCTGGCTGTTCGTCGGCGACATCGTCAACAACGGGGAAAACGACGATGAGTGGCGGGAATTCTACGACGCCATCGGCTGGATACCCCGCTCAATCCCCATGATATTGCTTCCGGGCAACCACGAATATAGGAAAACGATGGGGGTCACCGAGGGCCTGACCTATCTCTGGCGGCCTCAGTTCACTTTCCCGGAAAATGGCCCGGCAGGCTTGGAAGAACTCAAGGAAGCTTCTTACTACATCGACTATCAAGGCGCGCTCTTCGTGACGCTTAACGGCAACGAACGCCTTGAGGAACAGGCAAAATGGCTAAAGAAAGTCCTGCGAGACAATCCCCGCAAGTGGACCATCGTCTCCATCCATCAGCCGTTCTACTCCACCGCCGGAAACCGTGACAACCCTTATCACAAGATGCTGTTCACCGATATTTTCGACAAACACGGCGTCGACCTCGTCCTTCAGGGACACGACCACACATACGGAAGGACTCACAAAGTTTTCAAAGATAAAAAACGCAAGGACAAAGGCACGGTGTACGTGGTCACCGTGACAGGCCCGAAACAGTACAAGCCCAGCGAGTTGTACAAAGATATCATGGCGAAAACGGGGACGCAGACACAGCTTTTTCAGGTTGTAAGAATCAACGGGGATAAACTGACATACGAGTCCTACAATGTGACAGGCGAACTTTTCGACTCTTTCGAACTGACGAAAACAAACTGACGTCTCACACGAAATAACCCGCGTTGTCGGGCAGGGAGAGATCCATGTCCGAGCCGGGAGCCGCAGGGAACGCCGGGGATAGTTTCTCGATGATTTTTATCAGCGGCCTGAGGCGGTTTTCAGAAGGAAGAACTTCCGCGAGGGCGGCCGGTTCGCTGTTCTTCAACTCGTAAACATTCAGCCTTTCGCCCTGCTCGTAAGGGTTGAGGATGGAGAGGAAGGCGCGGACGGCGTCGCCCGTGAATCCTCTGCCAGTTCCCTGAAGGATTAGCCTGACGACTTTCCCCCGCGTGAACTTCGTCGCGTATTCGTCGTACATGTCGCACACCGAAAGTATCTGCGCGAACAGGTGAAGGTCTTTTTCTTTTTTTCCGGCGGGATATCCTGAGCCGTCCGCCAGTTCATGGTGGTTCTTGATAATGTTTCGGGCAAGCGGGCGCTCGTCGTGAAGGATGGCAAGGCGGTCTTTGATAACTTTGTTAGACGCGTCCACGTGCGCCGTCAGTTTTCCATCTATGCGGCCTTTGACGGAAATGAGAATCTCCGGCTCGTCGAGGAACGCGGCGTCGTGAAAGAGCGCCGCGAAGAATCCGCTGAGGACGAGGCTGAGGTCGCCTTTTTTTGATTGCTGGATGTCGCCTGCGGCGCGTTCCCAGCCGTAATAGTCGTAATAAAGAGGAGGGTCCACCTTCGCGCCGCGTGGGCCTGCTAGGCGGTTCATTTCATCTTTGCTTTTCGAGCGCCACACTTCTATCGAACCCGCCTCGGATGCGCGTTCCCGGTTGAGCCGCGCCATAGCCGCCAGCCAATAAACCGCCGTGTTCACAAGATGATCGTAATATGATGAAACCGGCCTGATGTCCGCCGGTCCGACGCTCAATCCTTCAAGTATCTTGTCGTATCCCAGAACCCCTTCGAGCATCTCCGCCGCGCTCGCCGCCAGCCCCTGCACTTCCGCCTTGTATCCCGGTTTCTCCACCGTGAATATTCCGGTCAGATACCTGTGCATCTGGTTGGCGTAGTGGGATATCGATTTTGTGGACACATCCAGAAACTCGTCCACCGCGTCGATGTCCCGCGTCACTCGGATGACTTTGTCCCGGTTGACGCCCCAAGAGTCGCAGAGGTTGCGGACGATTCCGGGAGTGAGAACGCTGCGGGGGTCGATCAGTTTTCGTTTCGTTCGCGGGTCCCGCAGAGCGTCAACGCAGTAGTACGGCTCTTTCGCCGACGCGAGGATGGATTCGAGGTCGCAAAGCGCGTGCTCTTCAATCACTTCGCTTGCGGATATCGGCGTGTCGCTCATCTAAACCCGTTCTCTCTTTCGTACTTAGACATGATATCGGCGAGCGGGCGGCGCGTCAACGAGCAGCCGCCGGACTCCCCGCTCAGCCGCCGCCGGATATGTGCGCAACTCCCACCAGCATCGACGGCATCTCGTTGCCCGGCTCGCGCCTCATGTCGGACGACATTTCCTCGATCGATTCAAGAAACTCGAATATCTCCCCGCCTATCATCACGTTTTTCACTGGGTACGCTATCTCGCCGTTCTCTATCCAGAACCCTTGGTCGACCGTGCCGGAAATCTGTCCGGTGACGGAGTGCGGAGCTATCGACGCCATCAGAATGAACAGGCCCCGCGACATCCCGGCGATAATCTTCGCCTCGGTCCTCGCTCCCGGCGCGACGCTTATGTTCGTAGCGGCTATCCCTACATCCGACATGTGGGACGAGCGGTGAGCGTGCCCGTTGTTCGGCTCTCCCGCCTTGTTGGCCGTGTATGAATTGTGCAGATACTCCGCGAGGACTCCGGAATCGATAAGAGCGGCTTTTCGGTGCGGGACTCCCTCGCCGTCCGCCGCCGAGGAATAAATGCCCGCCTCGAACAGAGGGTCCTCAATGACTGTGAAGAAGGAAGGGGCGATGCGTTCTCCCCTGCGACCCGCGAGGAATGAGCGTTTTCGTTGAATGCTTTCCGCGTCCGCCGCGTCGATAACGCCGCGAACCAAGTCGGAGGCCGCGTGAGGCCCCAGCAGCGCCGGATATTTCCCGCCGGGAATTTTTCTCGCGCCGAGCAAAGACACCGCCCGCGTCGCCGCCTCGACCGCCACTTCGCGGGGCGGCTTCAAGTCCGCCAGACTCCTCCCCAGCGTGTAATCGTAATAAGAGCCTACATCGTCCCCGCGTTTCGCAACGCATACCACCGACAGGCCGACGGAAGAATGTTCTTCGGCCACGGCGACGCCTCTTGAGTTTGCGAGGGCGCGTCTGGAGAACCCGGCTCCGGCGGAGCATTTCACCACTATGTCCGGCATTATCTCTTTCGCCGCCTCCACACATTCCAGACACCAGCCGACAACGCGCGACGGCTCGATTTCAGCGGTGCGCGAATCAAAAAGACCGCGCGGCTCGACAGCCCTTTCCGGCTCCGGCAGCGCGACGAAATCCGGGTCCGCCTCCGCCTCGCACGCCATCCTCACCGCCTCCGCTCCCGCCTCCCTCGCTTCTTCCGCGCTCAGCCCCGCGCACCTCGCGAATCCAACTCCGCCCCGGCACATCGCCCTCACGCTGAAACCAGACGAATATTCTACCTCGCACGCCTTCACCGTGTTCTTCTCTATCAAAGCCGACGCTTCCCGGGAATACACCGCCAGAGTGTCGCAATCGCCCGCGCCTTTTGCCGCGCGCGTCCCCTCAGACGCCAACTCAAGCAATCCATCTTTATCCATAACACCGCCTCCACGCCGACGACGAAAACACCGTCCCGCGCTCACATTCACAAATCGGATTATTATACCGCTTATCAACCCGAAAAAACTATCAAAAGAGCATTTCACGAAGCAGTTAAAACCCAATAACCTTCCAGCCCCCGCTCCCAAACTTGCCTTTCGCATCCCCCCGTTTGAACCGAACACATAGACAACACCCCTTCCAGCCCCCACACCCAAGCTCGATATATGCGAGAGAAATAATTCCCAGCGTCCCATGCGCCAATCGTGAAAAACAGGGACTGGCAGCGCGCAACCCAGCGATGCCTGTACCCGCTTTTCGCCACTCGGAAAACCTACCACTCCACGCCAAATATTGAGCTAATACCGCGCGCGAATTCCGCGCGCTTTGGTGTGCGGCAATTCATTGCCGCTTTGCCATTCAGGGATTTCATTCCCCCCTCTTCCCTCCCCCCTCCCCCCCATAAAGCTTTCCCTTTGTGACTTCGTGACTCCGTGGTGCATATTCTTTTACTATTTATACATGTCTCCACGTTGAAAGATAACATCCACCATTCCCCCCTCCCTTTCTACCCACCCCTTCAACACCACCCCCCACTACAAACTTTCCGCAATTGACACCCCGTTGCCAAATCGCCCTCATTCGTTCATAATAGCCACATAAATGCCATGATAATGCGACATACCACACATTCGCGCCCGCACCACTATCCACTCCCCAGCCGCCCTCTTTTCACATGTTCAAACCGATCAACTACGTTAAGACCTAACAAATATCGAACAACCTAGTACAACGCACGGAGGCAACACTGATGAAAGTCTCTGAAGTAAAGAATGGATTGGTTCGTTCTCTTATCGCCAAGTCATCTTCTTCATAGTCTATGATGGTGATTGTAACATTATATTAGGAGACACTTATTCATGCGTTTCGTCAACGCATCAAAACGATATATTACAAAAAGCTATTTCGTTTATATAACAATTGTAACACTAAGCTTTGCTATAGTGGCAATTGTTGTTTTGCCGTTTTTCCATCCTACTCTTTTTGCCGCATATGGCAACACGTTGTTAAAATGTAATTGTATTAAACCTGCAATATTTCTTTTTGAAAAACACATCAAACACATTGAAAAAGATTTTGATGAAGGCATTAACGATCCCTCCAGAGAATACATGTTCGTTGTTTTAAACATGCGGATTGCTATGCTATATGCTGATTGCCAGCAGGACTATAATAAAGCAATAGATATCATTCTTAAAACAAAAGTGTCTTTCCCTCAACAATGCGAATTATGGAATTGTGGTTTTGAACTCAGTTATTACCAATTCAAAAAGGGCTCTATTGATAATGCGTATGAAACACTGAAAGACACAACAATGATAGCAAACGTAGAAAGCATTGATGAAATGATCGTTAAATTTCAGAGTTATGATAAGTTAAGGAGCGAAAGGCCTAATAAATGTCGATAATGGTATCTGTGGTCAGGCCGAGACTATTGCCAAATTAAGCCGATGTCGAAAGAGTTCAAAAGGCGTAGAGGGCAACAAGAATGTCTAGGTCAGCGGGAAAGCTAATATGTGACAATAGTCTCAGCCTGTCTCAATATTCTGCGTTTTATCATAAAGCAATCAGCAATTGTGAGGTGTTATGATGTTTCAATTAGTTTTTCTTCCTATAAGAGATGATCATAAATCGGCAAAAAGTAACAGAATATATTGGACTGGCATATACAATTCTTTTCTTCCAGAATACTTGCTAGAATTCAATACCTACAAGCAATTCATAATGCAAAATCGCATAAATGATTTTGAATTATGCGTTTATGAAAGCTTGGATGAAATGTATGATTCGACAGATAATGATACGCCTTTTTTGGGAAATGAGTATATTAACGATAATGATTTTATGTATTGGATTTCGTCTGATGAGAATTTTGTCACCGACAAATTGTCCCATTATCTAGCAAGAGCTATTGCCAATATTGCCGACGTAATGGATTGTTCTTTAGTAATTCATGCCACAGCCAACAAAGAAGTTGTAAACAATTATATCATGCGGAAAAAAGCTTTTCATTTTGTAACATGTAAAGCAAATTCTAGTTCTATGTTTCGATCACGATATAGCGAGCCTGTTGTTGACAAAGTTTATTTTGAATGTGCTCCAAGCGATTTTGAATTTATATTCAAGAATACAACCGGCTTTTTGGAACACATATCTGGTTTTGTTATTGAACGAGGTAAGTTTGAAGAATTGAAAAAGCTGATAATTGCCGATACCAAGAGCAGCGAGTGGATGGCAAACATAATCAATCTTGCGGCAATGCACTTTGAATGCATCAGACACAACATTGGGTTGAGAATATTAAGCAATAAAATTAATCTTCAACAATTCATTGAACAAGGAAAGCTCAAAATGATAAACGATGAAATGAAAACAATTGAATACAAGCCGTCTGAAAAATAGAATCGATTTACAAAGAGGGCGGGAATGAATTCCCTGAAGGCAAAGCGACAATGAATTGTCGCACTCCAAAGCGCGCGGAATGCGCGCGCGTTATTAGCTCAAAAATTGCTTGGTGGCGGGAATACGATGATACGCCCACATGCAAAAAACGCTTGAGCGTGGCGGCCCGGGCGACGGGTGAACCATTGCGGGTGTGGGCGGCTGTATGTGTGGGGAGGTGTGACAAAAATAAAGCGGCGGCGCGTTTTGCGCGCCGCCGCGATATTGGCTGTTGTCGCCTTCGCTCTTACTGAACGGTGTAACCGAAGGAATTGGTGTAGATGGTCAAGAAGTTGGAGCAGTTGAGCGGTATGGGCATGAAGGAATCGATGGAAGCGTTGGCAGCGGTGAGGGTGATTATGCGCAGGTAACCGGAGGGGTTGTCGCCCAGCGGGGCGCGTTTGATTTTGCCGGAGAACTTGCCGCCGTCGGCTTTCCCTGTCGGTTCGGCCGCGAACAGCATGCCTTCCATGATGTTTCCGCCCATGAGTTTCTGGATGTCGAGAACCATCATTCCGGTCTTCATCACGTGCTCGATTTTGTCTTTGCCGATTTTTTCAACGTATTCGGCGCCCTGATCCATGAGCATGGGTAGGAACTTGCTCTGGACCTCTTTGTCGGTCGCGAGCGGGAGGTTGATCCAGAGTTTTCCGACCATGAGACCTTCGCCCTGTTCGGTGTCCGGGTTGGTGATTTTGATTCCGTAGAGCTGCAGGTACGGCGGGTCAAGCGTTCCGCCGTTGAGCTTTCCGGCGAGCGAGTAGTCAACGTACAGATATTCGTTGTCGTATCCGGCGGCGAGGTCTACTAGGTCGGCGTCTGCGGGAACGATGTCGCGGGAATTCACAATGTCGGGAACGGCTTTGATCATGGCGCCGCCGCCAGCGACTGCGTTGCTAGTGACGTTGCCGTTGGAGTCTTCGACGCGGATGACGAAGTCAACTTTGGTTCCGGCGGGCTGGCCGGGGATCTGGCCTTTGAACACGCCGTTGGCGCCCTTAAGCTCGACTTCTTTGCCGGCTTTGTAGTCGCCTTTGAGGAAATATACGAGTTTCACGGAAACGATCTTGGCGTCTCCGTCCTCGTCGACGAGCGTGACTTTCACGGACACATCGGCGGGGGCTCCGGCTTTCGGCGCCACGAAGTCCACTTTGTCGATTGTCGCGAAAGTGGTCTCCATGATGTTGCCGAACGCGTCTTCCTCTTCCTCTTCGTCCCAGTCATCCCAATCGTCCCAATCGTCGGCCGCGAAAGCGGCGCTTCCGAGCTGCTTGGTGAGGGTGGGCGACACGAACGTCACTGCTGTCGCGAACAACATTACTAACAGCGCTGTCAAAATTGTTCTGATTTTCATACGCTCTCCTTTTAAATTGTTTTTGTTTGTTATGTTCAAGGTTCCTCGCGAAACCTCTAATAAAAAATTGTGATTTGTTCCTTTGCGGTTTTTCCGCTTGAAAACAGGATTTTAACCCGCCAGCCTGTTTTCAGAATGTGCATCTTATCACCATCCCCGCGCAATGTCAATGAAATAAATGGCCCCCGCGCTTTCACTTTTTAAAAGATTTTCCGTGACAATAAGCATCGCCGGCGCTATGCCCGCGCGGCGGGGTTCCGGGATGGCGCGCGGCGCGGGGCGTCTCATCAAAAATCCGCCGATATATCGAATGAGCCGGTTTCGGTCACCTCGGACATCTCGCCTTTCAAGACGACCGGGGCCGCCACTGCCGCCGCCGGCAGCTTGATGAACAGGATGTCCGCGGCGAATCTAACATCGAGCGCTCCGGCCCATGTTCCGGCGTTGGAAAGATAGCCGTCGCAGAACGCTTCGACCTCGCCTGTTTTCGGGTCGTAGGAGATATTGTCTATCGAAAGCTCGACCCCTCTGATGAATCTCGCTTTGGTCGTGTGGACGTCGAACTCGAATCCCTCGAAGGCGGCGACTACTGCTCCGTCTCCGGGATCGAACCCGGCGGCGACCCTCCGGACTTCCAGAGGGGCGCGTTCTCTGTTCAGCAACATATAGCTTTTCGCCGCGCGCCTGAACGTCCCGGCGTCGCCTCCGATCACCGTGTACAAGACCTTGGCTTTCGACGTGTAAAAATAGCCGGGGTCGGGCCTGAATGCCACTTCTCCGGCCTTCAGTTCCACCACCACGTCCACGTCCAGCTTGTCGCCTTCCCGTCCGGCGGGCTGAAGCCTTACCGATACGCCTTTTGTGTTGTACCCGTCGGGATATTCCTCTCCAACCTCGAACTGAAAACCGCGCAGGATAACCGCGACTTTTTCGAACCCGGCCATGCCGATGGCGGCAAGGTCTATCCGCTCGAATGATTTCGCTCGCCCTCCGGCTATGTCCAACTCGAAACTGCCATGAGCGAAACGGGCTTCCGGGGCCTTGACCGGCAACGCGGTCAGAGAGTATTGAATGCCGTCGATTCTAGACCAGTCCCCGCCCTCGAACGCGATGTTGCCCACCGCCGACACCCCGCTCTCCGTCTTGCTGATTCCGTCCAAGCTCGCTTCGAGCTTATTGACCCGGTGGGCGTTGTCCCGGTAACTGAGAGAAAAACCGTTCAGAAGCATCGTCGAATCCGCCGCCGCCGCATTCTGGGAAATGTCGCGCCTCTTCATTTCCGCCGGCTTTCCTTTGTATTGAGATTTCTTGACGAGATGGCCGAGATCGGTGGTAAAAAACTGCTTCAGGTTCAATTCGCCGATGTAGTCTTTAACGGCCTCGTTCATTCTTCCGAAGAATCCGGGGTCGCGCTGGTCGTAGTAGATCGGAGTCCTGCCGCCCCAGTCCGCCAATGTCAACGCGAGCAGAACTATCGCCAAACTAACGGCCAGATATATGACGACCGACTTAAAAATCTTTTTAATTATCTTCATTTTTCCTCCGGAGGGATATGGGATGCGCCCCGCAGTTTCAATCCTCTATGCCGTACTGCTTTAGTTTGTAGAAGAGAGACCTACGGGAGATTTCGAGCAGACCAGCGGCGGCGTCCCTGTTTCCGCCTGACTGCTTCAGAGCTTTCAAAATCAACTCTTTTTCCACCGCTTCCGTAACGCGGGGAAGCGCGCGTTTAATCGATATTTCCTCTTCCGCCGCCGAGATTGCGGCAGAGTGTATCTGAGTGTTCACCGCGCCCTTCAGTTCCTCGGGAAGCTCATCCGCTTGAATCTCTCCGCCTTCGCTCATCAGACAGCAGCGCTCCGCCACATTCTGCAATTCGCGCACGTTGCCCGGCCAGTCGTAATTAATCAATGCGTTCATCGCCGCTGTAGAAAAACTCTTCAGGCTTATGCTGTTGTGCCGGCATGAAACATCCAGAAAATGGCGGACAAGCAGCGGAATGTCCTCCCGTCTGTCCCGAAGCGGCGGCAGGTGAATAGGCAGGACGTTGACCCTGAAATATAAATCTTTTCTGAAAGCGCCCGATTCAACAGCGGCCGCCAAATCAATATTGGTGGCGGCCACCACGCGCGCCTCCGCCTTGCGCACCCTGTTTTCCCCGATTCTGCTGTACTCGCCGTCCTGCAGGGCGCGGAGCAGTTTGGCCTGCGCGCCGTGAGACATTTCGCTGATTTCGTCGAGGAAAATAGTGCCGTCCGCCGCCTCCTCGAACCTGCCGGGTTTGTCCTGCCGGGCGTCGGTGAAAGCGCCCCGCGCGTGTCCGAACAACTCGCTTTCGAGCAGCGTCTGAGGTATCGCCGCGCAGTTCACCGCCACAAACGGCCTGTCCGCCCTCGAACTGTTATAGTGGATGGCGCGCGCGACGAGTTCCTTTCCTGTCCCCGTCTCCCCTGTTATCAGCGCAACGCTGTTCGCTTCAGCTATCCGCTCGATTCTCTCGAAAACATTCTTCATCGCCCGGCTTTTCGCGATTATCTCGCTAAAAACGTACTTGCTTTCGACCTCGCGGCGCAGAAGCCGGTTTTCCTCGACCAGCTTTCTTGTTTCGAGCGTTTTCTCGACGGCGTTTCTCAATTCTTCAAGTTTGAACGGTTTGCGGATATAATCCGCCGCGCCTCTTTTGAGCGCATGGATGGCGTCGTCCATGTCTGCGAACGCCGTTATCATTATCACGGCGGTTTCCGGGCTGATTTCTTTGATGGCGTCGAGCGCCTCAAGCCCAGTCATTCCGGGCATCCTGACGTCTGTTATCACGAGGTCGTATATGACGTCGCGGAACATATCGACGCCCGCGCGCCCGTCCTCGGCGACGTCCACCGCATATCCGTGCGCTTCGAGGCTGGCGCGAAGCATGTTGCGGATATTTTCTTTGTCGTCTATCACCAGAATCCGGATTTTCATATATGCCCGCCGCGCCGTCGCGCGACGCCTCTTTCGGTTGTTGTGTCAGACTTTCGAATTCTAACAGCCCGCGCCCTTGAGCGGAAGCGAGAACGAAAACACTGTGCCTGAAGCGGACGATTCAAGTTCGAGCCGTCCGCCGTGTTTTTCGACGATTCGGTACGCTATCGAGAGGCCGAGTCCGGTCCCGACCCCCGGCGGCTTGGTCGTAAAAAAAGGATCGAAAATCTTATCTTTTATATGCGCAGGAACGCCGGGGCCTTCGTCGCGGACGCTAATCAGAACCCTGTCTGGAGCCAGCGCGCCTTCAACCCGTATCCTGCCGCCGCCGTTCATTGCCTGAGCCGCGTTCATTATAAGGTTCATAAAGACCTGCTGTATCTCTTTCGGATGGCATTCCACGAGAGGAATGTCCGGCGCGAACTTGCTGATTATTTCGACGCGGGTGAACGCCTTGTGAGCGGAAACCGTTCTGATGGCGGCGTCGCAAAGCTCGCGGATGTCCGCCGGTTTAAGCTCGTCGCCCGAAGGGCGTGAGAACTCCAGCAGGTCGCTGATGATGCGGACAATGAAGTCAGCCTCGCGCTCGATTTCAGAGGCGAAACGCAAGTGTTCCTCGCGGGAGTGGGCATTTTCCTGAATCATCTGAGCGTAGCCCGATATGGCGCTGAGGGGGTTGCCGATTTCGTGCGCGACCCCTGCGGCAAGCTCGCCGATGGCGGCCAGTTTTCCGGACTGAATGAGTTGGGCCTGCCTGCGCTCAAGTTCGCCCGCTCTATCTAGCAGAGACCTAGTCATATCGTTGAACGCGCCGGAAAGCTCGCCGATTTCATCGTCCCTGCCGCCATCGGGGACGCGGGCGTCGAGCCTGCCTTCGGACACTTCGCGGACGGTTTTCATTAGTTCGCCGAGAGGGCCGAATATGCGCTTTGACGTGAGAAGCCCCAGCGCGAGAGCGAACGCCAACCCGAGAAGAGATATGGCGGCGAGAGCGGCGAGAGCTTCGCGCTCCGCCCGCTGGATATCGGACGCGCCGCGTGCGACAGCCTGTTGGGCGGCCACCCGCCCAGCGGCGTCCTTGAGTTCGATTGTTTTTATGAAATATGGTTTCCCGCCGAGGCTCAGCCGGGCGCTTGCGGACTGCGCTCCGGGCGCGGACACCGCCCCGGCGAGCGCCGCCGATTCCTCAGGCGTCAGCGCCCCGAACGATATCGAGCCTGCGGCCCCTCTGCCCCGCCTCAACAGCAGATAATCCGTCCCCGTCGCAAGCTTGATTTCACCGGCGAAAGCGTCGTCGAGCACATGCCCGACCCTCGCGTATCCAGCCTTGGCTCCGTTTAGATAAAACGCCTCTATCGCCTCGACGCACACCACTTCCGGCAGACATACGGCGACGCCCGCCGACCGTTTTCCGACCGCCGCCGACGGGAACAGCGGATCAAGGAAAGCCGGCTCCCCTGTCATGTCTCCCGCCCAATCGGGAGCGGCGTGCGCGGTCGCCGCGCCGTCCTCGTCCAGCGTGGCCAGCAGATCCGCGTCGAACCCTGCCGCCTTAAGCCCTTTGAGATACACGGCCAGCGCGTCCGCGTCCGAGGCCAGTTCGGGAGAAGCGGCGATGTCCCGCGCTATGAAACGCGCCGTCAGTTCAGCCCTGCCTACTCTTTCCTGAATTTTGAGTCTGACCGCCTCCGCGCCAGCGGCCAGCTCCTCGGCCGCCATCAGCTCGAAGTTGCGTTTGAGCAAATACATCCAAGCGGCGGCGGAACAGCCGAGGGCGAGAACAACGATGGACACGACGGCGGCCACCATTCGGCGGGCGATGCTCCTGCTCCTCAATCCGCCGCCCCCTCTCCGAGAGGCCGCGCCGATATCATCATCACTCTCAGCGTGTGGCCTCCCACCCTGTGCCGGTGGCTTATCCTGTGCCCGACCACCCACGCTATGCCGCCGGACGCCGTCAGCAGCGCCGCCGTTTCCCTCTCCGCCCGGTCCACCTTGGCGTCGATGAAAAAATCAGATAGTTTTTTTTCGCCCTTCATCCCCAGCGGCTGGAAAACGTCGCCCGGCTCCCTGCGCCTTGCGACCAGTTCGTCGCCGAGCGCGTCCGCGTCGAGATAAGCCGTGAAAGGATTGTCGTTGGCCGCCATCCTCGGCGCGGGCGAAAGCTCTCTCAATTCAAGCTCGATACCGAATTCCGGCAGGGCGACTATTCCGGGGACCGCCTTGAAAACTCGCGGGCTTGAGACCTGCGCCCCGCTCTGCTGCGGCTCGGAAACAATCTCCACCGAATCGTATTTTTTAATCATGCGGGCGCCGCCGGGCAGCGCCGTCTCCGCGCCCGTCCCCGGAGACACGCAAGACCGGGTCATCGCCTCGATGTGAGAGTTCTCGATTCTCCACGCCAAGCCGCCTAGAACGGCGGAGGCGGAGTTGCGCAGCACTCGGCGCAACAGCGGCTCCGGAAGCGCCGCGAGAGAGTCCCGCCTGTACGAGACGCGGCCCGGCCCCCGCTCTATCAGAGCGTCCGCCGCCGCCGCCCCCGCTATCATCTCCAGCAGATCAATGTCGTCCCTCAGCAAATCAGCGAACTTAACTATGTTTTCGCGCGCGCGCGGGTTGAACTCGGACTCGATGAGGGGCAGCAACGAAAGACGCATCCTGTTCCTCGTGTGCCGCGTGTCGGCGTTCGACGAATCCGTCCTGAAGGCAAGCCCGGACTCCGCGCAGAACGCCTCGATCTCCGGTCTTGAACAATAAAGCAGCGGGCGTACGAACGAGCCGGAGACCGGGCGCATGGCGGCCACCCCGGACGGCGACGAGCCGCGAATCAGCCGCATCAGCGACGTCTCCGCTTGGTCGTCCGAGTTGTGCGCGAGCGCGATTCTCACAGCCGACTTCACCCTCGCCGCGCGCGTCAGAAACGCCCTTCTCATTTCCCGAAGGTCCGCCTCGCGGGAGCCTGTGCCCGCGCTTTCCATCAGTTCGGGGTCCAACCTTCCACTGATGAAATCCAGTCCCATCTCTTCCGCTATGCCCTCCACGAAGCGCTCGTCGGCGTCCGACTCCTCGCCACGCGTGGAATGGTTGTAATGGGCCACGATAATCGAAATCTTGAGTTGAGAGGCAACCCCGGCAAGCGCGTTCAGCATGCATACCGAATCCGCCCCCCCGGAAACCGCCGCCAGCGCCCTGCATCCGGCAGACGGAAACAATCCCTTTTCCCGGTTCAGGTCGATTATTCTTTTTTCAATCAGTTCGCGAGCGGTCATGCGTCAGCCAATCAAAACGCGCGGGTAATCAGCGCCGTTTTTCTCAATTATATACGAACAAGGCTGATGACGGAACGAGTTGGAAAGACGCCTGTTCAGCGGGAAAGGATGTCCCTGATTTCAGCTACGACTTCCGGCATGGCCCCGGCTCTGACGAAAACCGCCGGGTCGCCCACAGGCGCGGCGGCCTCGATGGAACTTCTGCCCTCAAAAATCTCCCCCGTCGAAAGCCTTTCCCACTTTCCGAACGGTAGATGCGCTTCTACGCTCGAAGCGCCTTTGGCCGTCACGGGAGCTATCAGGATGTCCGGGCCGAGCATCCACTGCTGGTGCGCCTCCAGCGACTTTTCCCATTCCGGGTCTATCAACACGGTGTGATTTATCAGAGGAAGCCCGGTCTTGAGCGCGGTCTCGGAAAGCCTTTTCATATAGGGAAGCAGCGCGCGGTGAACCAGAGCGAACTTCCTGAAATGCGCCAGCGTCTCCTCGTCGGTGTCGAACCTGTGATTCTTTAATTTCTGGAGTCCGCAGTGAGTCCGCATCACCGGGGTGAAAGCGCCAAGCTCCGTCCAGCGCAAGAAAAGTTCCTTCTCGCTCGGCCCCCCCGAAAACCCGGCGATGTCGTGAGAGAAAAACGGGATTCCGCTGAGGCCCGCGGTAAGCCCCGCCGTCACCACCGTCGGAAAACCGTCCCCGTCGTGCCAGTCCGCCTCTTGGTCTCCCGCCCAAACCACCTGAGCCACAGGCCTTTCGTATGTATAGCCAGACCTCGTGAGCATAACGAAATCCCCGTCGGGATACGCCTCTTCCAGCGCCTCCCGGTTTATCCTGTGCCACTGCGTCGCGTAGAGATTGTGAAACAGCCGCGCGTCCCCGTCATGCAGTCGCGCGTCGTACGGAAGCCACTCTCCGAAATCCGCCATCCAGCCGCTGATTCCCATGTCCGTCGCCGCCTTTGCGTATTCCTTGAAATACTCCGCAGCCCCCGGATTCGTCACGTCTATAAGCCCGCCTTTGAACGTGATTATCTGGAACACATAAGGCTCGCCGTCCGCATTTTTCACAAGATATCCCTTGTCCGCCATCTCTTTGAAATGCTTGTTTTCTTCTATCACGAACGGGTTGAAATACGCCAGAAAACGCACGCCCTTGCTGTTGAAATCCGCGATTTTCTCCTTCAGTCCGGGGTAATACTCCTCGTCATGGAACCACCGATAGTTGACGCCGTAGTTGCCCGCGCCGAAATGCCGCCTGCCCACCCAATCCTGACTCCAGACAGCCGACACCGGGATGCCCGCGTCGAGCGCCGACTCTACGCGGCGGGAGACCTCGTCCATGCCGCCCTGAGCCGAAATCCACACGCCCCCGAGCGCCCAGTCCGGCGGAGCCGTCGTCGCCCTGCCCGTCTCCGCCGTCAACTGCCTGACCACGTCCGCCGGGCGCGGCCCCCCGAACATCAGCATCGATACACGCCTGTCATCCCACACCTCCACCTTCCACATCCCCGGTTTTCCGCCGAAGTTGAACTCGATATAGCCCGTGTTCTCCACCAGCAGCCCTCTGCCTTTTGCGGGGTCCATCATGTATGGAATCGGAAAATATGAATCCGTAAACTTTCCATGATAAGGCATCGTCGGCTTCTCCAACCTGCCCACTCCCTGCTCCTGAACCCAGATGGGAACCGCGCGGCCTTTCATGTCGATGAAGTTGTATTGTTCGCCGAACCCCCAGTACCTGTCGTCCTGCCCGCCCGAAAAAATCAGTTCCACCGCGGAAACAGGAATCCCGTCTGCAATTTCCACAATAAGCCTCGCGTTGCCAGCTGCCGTGCGCTCCAGCCTTACTTCACCCGCGTCGGCTCCCTGAGATGTCGAAAGTTTTACCCCGCCCCCTGCGGAGCCTGTCATAACAAGATTCTCTTTCGCAAGGTTCTTCTTCGAGCGCTTAAAGAATCCGAACTGCATAGACACTGACGGCTCGAATGTCTGCAAAGAAACTGCGGCAAGGGAGAAATGAGGCCGGCCGCCGACAGTAACCGCCGCCGCGCCGCCGTCGGTGAAATCCAGCCGGATGCCGTCCGCCGCCCGCGCCGCAGAAGCCGCTAGCGCCGCGAAAAATATTATTGAAACAAAAGCCCTAATCTTCATTATTTTCATGCGCACAGCCTCCTTAACAAGGTATACATTTTATCTATTTCTCCGCCCGCGCGCAAACATCACGTTTGTCGGTTCTTACAACCCCATTTTTCATATAAATTTTCATAAGCCCGCTCTTCTTACATTTGAAGTCGAACAATATTATAATGGTAGAGATATGACAGCCGGACATAAGGACAGGACGCCCGAATGAAATGCGATAAATGCGGAGCCGAGTTGCGGGAAGGACTGAAATTCTGTCCCGAATGCGGAGCGAACACAACTGCGAAGCCTGCCCCCGCCGCCACCGGCGGCTCAAATCGTCCGCCATTAAAAATTCAGGACAACTGGAAACTCTTCATCCTCATCGTCGGCGGCGCAATCGCTTTCTATTTTCTCTCCGCCGGGTATATGGCATTCAGCTCGCACCGCGGACAAAAACTGGCCGAACAGAAGTTGCGCACCGGACAATACGAATCCTGCGAAGAGCAAGCCGCGAAGCTGACCCGCAGGAGACCGAAAAACCTTCAAGCGTGGCTGCTTCTGGCCGAATGCAGGAGCGCTCAGGACAACAGCGACGGCGCGCTCGAAGCTGTGGACAAGGCCGTCAAATGGCATAAGAACTCCGCCCCGCTCCACTCAATGCGCGGCGAAATCCTCTATTTTAAAAATAATTATCCGGAATCGGAAAAATCCCTTTTATTGGCTCTGAAAGCCGACGAGAACGACAGGCGCGCCAACCAGCACATGGGCCTCATCCGGCTCCACGACAAAAAACACAAGGAAGCCGTCTCGTATCTGAAAAAAGCCCTCAAGGGCGCGGGACGCAAAGACTCCATCCGAATCAACCACGCCCTTGGAGAAGCCTATTTCGCTATAGGCGATTTTGAAAACGCGCAGAAATGTTTCCTCGCCGCTCTCGCTCACGACCTCAACCGCTCGGACATCTCCGTCCGCCTCATCGAAACCTACCTTGCCCTCAACAAATTCAAGGAAGCAAAAACCGAGGTCGAACGGATATCCGTATTCACAGACGAGACCCCTTATCTGGCAAGTCTCAGAACCAGAGTCTACGCTCTGGCCGAACGCGTCGAGACAATCGAATACATCATGAAGCGCAAGGACTGCGACCAAAATTTCATGATCGTTTACACGGAGATGCAGGGATTCATCAACCGGCTCAATTCGAGAGCCGGGTCCTTCATGGGAAAACAAATTCCGGAACTGACCGAGATGGCGGAAAACTCTAAAAAGGTGTACGACTGTTACCAGAGCCTAGCGCCGAAATCGGAGTACTACTATCTTGTGCACACGAAATGCCTGAGCACGGCTTCCCTCCTCGGCGAGACCGCCGCAAGCCTCGACGGCTACGTGCGAAGCGGAGACAACAACCCTGACATTCAGGGAATCGCCGACCAATTGCGCTCCTTCGAAAAACGCTCTCAGGAACTGTTCGATGTCTGGGCGAAAGAACAGCGCGAGATGAAAATTGACGAGCTTATCGAGGAGGGCAGAAAGATAGAATCCGGCGAGATAAAGGCGGCCGACCTGATTCTGGATTTAGGACTGCCCGCGGAGCCGGCGCCGCAGGAACCGGCAAAACCCGGAACCGAATGACGCATATTGCGTTTCGGCAAACACGGCGCGTCCCCCGAAACTTCCGCCCGCCTATTCGAAAAGGCTTGCTATTCTGATATCGAGAATTCTCGATAATTTGACGAGAGAGGACACGGACGGCGCGGCGCTCGCAGTCTCGATTTTTGAAATCAGGCTTGCCGACAGTCCCGCCCGCTCTGAAAGCTCCGCGAGAGTCAGCCCCCTCATTCTTCTCGCCGCGCGCAATCTCCTGCCGATATTGTTCATTACCCTTTCTTCCAGATCAAAAAAAATCCTGTCGAGCGTTATCGCCCTATCCAGAATGTCGGCCAGTTTTTGGAACGGAAAGGGTTTCTTAATGCGGGCAAACGCGGTCGGCCACCTGTTCGTCCCATCTTCGAGAGGCATATCCGTCATCGCGACCACGCAAAGATTGGGGAATTCAACCGAAGCCTGAGCGACGAGGTCGGACGGGTCCGAATAGTCCGCCTCGGCAACGAGAACCTGACAGCGGCCAGATTTAAGCGCCCGCATCGCTTCGCCGGGGGCCGCCGCCGCTTCCGCCCTGTATCCAAGTCCGCGCAGATAGTCGCGCGCCGACTCCGCGAAAGGCGCGTTCCTGTCGTAAACGACTATCCTGATATCTCTCGGCTCCGGCATATCCATATTAAACCTCAAAAAGCGAAAAAAACAAATCGCTTTTTTCGTAAGAGCGGCGTTTCCAAATCCAGTTTAATCAACCAACCCCTCGCGGTCATGGCATGAAAAAAGCGCGACCTTGGGGATCGCGCTTGTTTATTTCAGAAATCGCTTCTCGCGGCGTTCGCGAGTCGGTCTATCAACCGGCGGTGACGCTGACTTTCTTCCTGTTCTTGCCCACGCGCTCGAACTCCACCCTGCCATCTATTAGAGAATAAATGGTGTAGTCTTTGCCCATGCCGACGTTGCTGCCCGGCATGATTTTCGTGCCGCATTGGCGGATGATGATATTGCCCGGCTTCACCACTTCTCCGCCGAACTTTTTGACGCCGCGCATCTTCGGCTGGCTGTCGCGTCCGTTTGTCGAGCTTCCTTGACCTTTTTTATGCGCCATCTCTATGCCTCCGCGCCCGGATAAACCGCTCCGGACATCCTTGTCGTTTATGCCGTGATGATTTTGTCTATCTCAAGCTCAGTATAATGCTGCCTGTGCCCCGTCTTCGTCCTGATTCGTTTTTTGGGTTTGTACCTGAAGACGAAGATTTTCTTCGCGCGGCCCTGCCGCTTAACTCTGGCTTCAACGCTGGCTCCTTGAACGAATGGAGCGCCAAACTTCGGCTCTTCTCCCCCGATCAACGCCATCACCGTGTCTATCTTCACCGTCTGGCCAAGCTCCCCGTCCATCTTTTCCACGCGGATGACGTCGCCTTCCTTGACCGTAAACTGCTTTCCGCCTATCTTTATTATCGCTGACATGCCTTCACCCCGTAAATAGTGTAACAGCCCGCCTTCCTTCAGGCAAGCCGAATCATTCTAGCAGACTAATTTTCCGTTTACAATAAAAAAACTTATTTTTTTTCAACCCTATTTCATTGAATTTAAATACGGCATTTGATAAAATCACCATGACCTTTGCGGTTATTTTTTATTTGAAAAGCAATTAAATAAAGAAGAAAGATTCAGATACATAGTATGAAAAAACCATCCCATATATCATGCGCAATAGCGGCGGCTCTTTTCTGCGCACTCTGCGCCGTCTCAGCGCGCGCCGATTCCGTCAGCATCGAAAAGCCCCCGGTCGAGATGTCCGGCGACACCTTCGAGCAACTCGACAGGCTGTACAACCACATTCAAGGCCCAGACTCGCTTATCCCCAGAAATCACTGGTCTTACGGAGCCGTTTCCCACTTCGCCTCCCTAGGAATGCTGGACGGGTACGACGCTTCCAAGCTGAACAGCTCCGAGCCGATGACAAGAAGAGAAATGGCCGTCGCGGTCAACAAACTGCTGGATTCCTACCTAGAATGGCACGGAACGGGACAGATAACCTCCAGCCGGCTTGTGAGATCTCAAAAACCCGCCGAAATCTCAGTCGGACAGATTTCACAGCCTTCCGCTCGGCCTGAAGCCGCTATCAGAAGAGTCGCCCCTCCGCTGCCTTCTCTTGTGACGCCGCCGAACAAAGATGTCACCATTCGCGCCGAAGGCGGAAATGTGACCCTTACCCGGACCGGCCCCCGCGCGATGAAAATTATTGAAGAGCCGGCAAACCCATCCGAACCGGAGCCGGAACCTCAAGCCGAACCTCCCGCTCCTCCCGAACCTCAATGGGAGGAAAAACTCGAAGAGGTCAAGAAATCAATCGAACTTTCTCAGAAAGAAATCGACACTATCGAAAACCTTGTCAACGATTTCCAGAAGGAAATGAAGGAAACGAACAAGAACCTTGAAAAGAAAACGAAAGACGTCGAAAAAATAGCTCTTAAAAACGAACGCTCCATCAACGCCCTCAAACGCGAAGACGAGCGGTTCAAGATAACCGGGGTCGACGACTTTTATTTCAAAACACAGGAACCCACGCAGGACTACATCGAATCTCAAGTGGCGTATTACGACAGCAACACCGATAAAATGAAATACGAAAAAGTAGACACTCCGACTTATGGAATCACCAAGCTTTATAACAGGCTGAAACTGAAGATGGACAGCAAGCCCGACGCGGACGCGAACATGACTTTTTCTTCCGAGTTTGAAGCCTATACGAGTCTCGGCGGAAGAAGAGGCTACTTCGGTTATATCGAAGGCTCCAACACGCCCCTGACAATAAGAAACGTTTCGTTGAAATACATCAACAAGCCGCAGGACCCGTCCAAGATGAAGAACACAAGGCTCGAAACACTGAGCGCCGGCGACAACTCGGTGATGTATTCGCCCCTGACGATATTCGGAAGGCAGGTTCAGGGCCTCAACGCAAGCTTCAAGCTGAACGACTATAACCTGAATATGTTCGGCGGACGAGTGGCTCAACACTACCCGTTTTTTATGGGATCGGCAGTTCCGTACAAACACGGAGACGACACTATATACGATAGATACTTATACGGGTTCAACATGCAGGGAAGCGTGTTCGGAGAGCCGGCGTCGATGGGCAACATCCAAAAAATATTCATGTTTGACGACCCACACACTAACTTCTACGGCAAGATGGGCAACTACATAACCGGTTGCGAGCCGGGCAGATGGATAGACCTGAACAACTGGCCCGACCCATCTCTTTCCAATCAGGCAGCCAACGACGAAGTGTACAAAGACCTGTTCTGCCTGCCCCCGGAAAAAAACAGCGTCACCAGCGTATTCATTAGATATCCCACCAAGTTCGGCGTGACCGTAACGACAGAGTACGCGCACAGCACATATTTCAAACCGGCATACGGAGTGGTGAAGGACGGAACATACCTCCCGGCATGGATGGACGAGGACAGCCTGCCCGAAGGCTCTGAAATCGTCGACACGAACGACATGAGCTTGAAATACGGAAAATGGTTTCCGTCCAAGGAGAGGAACGAACAGGACGACGCGTTCCTAGTGCTTCTTGATTTTTCGAGAGGCCCGGTCAGCGTGTTTCCCCTCGGTTACGCCCGCCTCGGCCCCGAATTCGTGACGAAATATTTCGGACTCCCCGGACTGGACCTAGGCTCGGCCGGTGGAAGCGATTTCGACAAAGACGAAAAAGAATCATCGGGCGGCGATCTCCTCAGCGGCCTTTCTTTCCTCCCGATATCCATCCAGAGCATGGAGCTTTATCTCGGCAGAGTGTCGATAGACAAGATACAGGATCAAAACTACTCGTTCAATTCCATGTATTTGACAGGCGGCGAAATCAAACCTATGTATTTCGACCCCGGCGCGGTCGCTTACGGGCTGAGCAGCAACAGTTCCAAAGGAACCTCCATCTCCGTCCTCTCCAACTTCATCGGCATGGTGAACACGCGGCGCGAGATGCTGAGCCTGAGCGTTTGGAACAACGGCTTTAAATACTATCTTTCCGACAAAATTATTTTCAACTTCAGCTCGACGTCTGTTAAAGCCGCGCTCCCGGAATCGTGCTTGGACGGCAATATCGTCAACATCAACGACGACCACGGCGTGATGATAGACAGAGTCATGGGCAACGGCAAATACACTTGTTATGACGCTTTCCCGGAAAGGGGAGACGTCCTTCTTAAGCTCGATTTCAAGATGGTTTCCCAGAGCTACAAAATCGAATGGAAAACGTCCAAGAGGGCGAACTACACGGCTTCATTTGACATATCCGACCTCATGCTCGGCGTAGAGTTTCCCTCGCTGCCAGTCGTTGCGGATATCATTTACGACCTCGTGCCGACAGGCAAATCGTACAAGATGTCCCACAAGGTGGATTACAAACTCACCGGCTCGACAACCGTTCTCTTCTATTTCGAAAAAAGTTATGACCGGGACATGTATAGAGATAAATATTATGCGGCGTCGGATCAGGGATTCGAGTCCGGATACACCTACGCGAAGCATCCCGTCATTGACGAACAGAAACTCATGTTGAAGATATCGACACAATTTTGATTGAAGGGCAACAAACAAGAAGATGAGGATAATCCAGAGATTCAAAACCGGATGCCGGGCGGCGGGAATCGCGCCGTTCTGCCTTCTGCTTGCGTTGTGCGCTATAGCCTGCTCGTCATGCGGAACGGGCAAAGGCAAGGTCGAAAACGCCGATTACATCGTCGGCGCGAACAGGGCTCCATGGGGAATGGCTCTCAACGAGGACGCCTCCCTGCTTTACATAGCCAACAACGGCTATAACACCGTGGAAGTTTACAATACCGAAACGATGGCGACGGTCGCAAGCATCCGCGTTATATGCGGCCCCAGATACCTCGCTTTTAACAGAGACTTCTCGAAACTCTACGTCACTCACGACACCGACACCATGCTCGAATCCAACGCGTGCGCTGTTTCGTCTTACGACCCGTCCGAGGTCAGCCGCGTCGGTTCGTATGTGTCCGTTATAGACATAGCGCAGATGAAAGTCGTCAACGAAATAAACGTCTCGACGGAAGCAACGCAGATAAGCAATCCGCGCAACATCACGCTGGACACTCTGAACAACATATTCTATGTCGTGTCTCAGACCACCACGGGAGTCGTCACCACCATTGACGCCGATAACGACGAAGTCCTCGGCGGAATGTCCGTTTATTCGAGTTCCTCGAATAAAGCGTATAAAATCGAATTCGACCCGGAAAAGGGCGTGGGATATATGCTCGAACCGGCAAACAACAGAATCAACGTTTTCAATGCTGTGGATTTCAGGGAAGACAATCATTCGGCATACGCGTTCAACGGACAGACGCAGGGTTATTGCGCCGGGACGTCCGGGAATAAAAACTCTTGCGCTTGCTCGGCCAACGGCAACTGCCACAGCGGGTTCTGCGACATGAGCTACGTCTTGCCGATATGCGCCGCGGCCTGTTCAGGCTCGACCGCCAACAGATCTGGCTGCCCCTGCTCGCAGAACAGCAATTGCTCTTCAGGGATGTGCCAAAACGACGTGTGCGTCACCCCTTCAATTATCGGCCTCGCAAGCGTCCGGGGCTACTGCGACACAGACACAGGGATATGCTCCACCCCCGCGCAGATGGGAATGACCTCTCCCACATGCAGAGACCCCAGAGGCATGCTGCTGATGTCGGACGACACGATGTATGTCTCCTGCTACGGAACCTCGGCCGGCTCATCGACCCTGCAACCGCTCCTCAGGATTATTCTGGACGAAGACGGAATCGCGTCGAGCAACACCGCGGTCGCCACAAAGCAAAGCTTCCTTTCCTGCCTGCGCCCGACTGCGCTTGCGAAAGACCCGTCGGAGGAATATGTCTTTCTGCTCTGTTCTGGCAACGCGACGACAATGATAATAGACGCGGCCAGCGGAAGCCCGGTCGGTAGCTTCTCAGTGCCTGCGAACCCGACGCATATAGTCGCTTCGGACAAATACGTGTTTGTGACATCAGCCGCTTCAGGCGCCATACACAGACATCCCTTGAGATAAAACCCGGACGGTGGCCGCCAGATGCGGAATTATTCCGAAAGATTTCCCGCAGAACTCATTGCCGGCGCAATGCGGGCTTTCTCGATTTTCGCCGCGCTGACAATTGTCGTCCTTTGCGCGTCGTCATGCGGCAGAGGATCGGCTCCCGGCCCCGATGTGTCCGCCGACTTGGGCGAATACAAGGCTCCGTGGGGAATGATTGTCAACGCGGATGAAACCCGTCTGTATGTGGCAAACTACCTGTTAAGCACGGTGGACGTCGTCGATATCGCCACTATGAGAGTGTCAAATTCCATCCCCGTTATGTGCGATCCTCGAAGGCTGGCTTTCAACTCGAACCGCACCAAGCTTTTTGTCACGCACGACAATCAGCTTGAAACCCGATATTGCTCGACGTCAAAATACTTGCCGTCGCAACTCAGAAGAAACGGCGCGTGGCTGACGGTCATCGACGTCGCGCAACTCAAAGTCGTCAACGAAATCAGCCTGATGATCGAAGGGGCGGACCCTTCGCAGGCTAGCGACATAGTTTACGATCCAATTTATGATGTTTTATATGTGACCGCGCGCTCGAACTTTTTTGTAACGGCAGTCGACCCGAACACGGAAACGCTCATCACTCGCGTGACTCTTTTCTCAGGCAAAAGCCCATACAGGATAAGGCTGGACTCTGATCGCGGAATCGGCTACGCCGTGGACAACGCGAATAACAGGATATATCCCTTCGATATGGACGACCCCCGAACTGAAACTTTCAGCAAATACTACTATAACGGCCAAACTACCGGGATATGCGGGGGGGCAAAAGGCAATAAGAATTTATGTCCGTGCTCAACAGGCAGCGACTGTAACAGCGGCTTCTGCAGCACAATGCCCATATTGCCATATTGCGACGAAAGATGCGTCAGCGAATCATGGTGTCCAACGGAATACCCTCCGCTGGGAACTGATTGTCACACGAAAACCGTCAAGGACTGCTCGAGCCTCGCCACGACTGACGCATGCGCTTCATACGGTTGTATCTGGGACGCCGATAACAACAAATGCAATTACGACAACACGAACGGTTCGAATGTTTGCACTGCAAGCAACAACAAATGCACATGGATCGCGTCCTCGTCGTCATGCGTTGATAAAAACAAATCGGCATGCGACCTTCATGTTGATTGCACATGGAAAACTTCCTCATGTGTGACAGACCCGCAAAAAACCGGATGCGCATGCACGCTCAACTCCAGTTGCGACACAAGCGTCTGCTCCTTGGGAATCTGCGTCACCGAGTCGAGTTTCGGAGTGAACGACATAAGAGCGTTCTGCGACAGGTCGACGCTACAGTGCAAAACCGCTTCTCAGATGGGAATAACGAACACGTGCGAGAATCCGTGGGACGCGCTCCCTGCTCCTGACCAGTCATTGTACGTCACCTGCGGAGGTTCGACGTCTAAAGCCGGCCAGACACAGCCGGTGCTGAAGATATACGCGGATGCCGACGGTTTCGCCTCCAACAACACAGCGGTAGCGGCGCAGTCAAGTTTTCAATATTGCGTGAAGCCCACCGAACTGGCGGCTGACAAGGACTGGAAGTATGTGTTCGTTCTATGCAGCGGCAGCAACAAGCTTTTGTATCTCGACGCGGCGTCGGGAGAGCCATTAGGCTCCTTCAGCGTGCCGCGCGGGTCGTACGGCATGACAGTGTCAAGCAACTATGTGTTCGTATCGTCTTCGTCTCAGAATGAAATAGTCAAGCTGTCTATTCCCTGAAAAACAAATCCCGCCGTATTCTCTAGACAATCACAGCTTGAGAGCTGCTTTGTGTCCGGCGTGTATGGCGTCGAAGATAAGGCCTATCTTCTTTGCGTCTCCGACTACAGCCATCTCGATTCCGCTGTCCTTCAACTGTTCTTCGAGAGGGTTATAGGATTTCGAGCCGACGGCAAGAATCACGAAATCGGCGGGCAGTGTTTTCTTAGTTCCGGCGTCGTCGATGACAATGCCTTCGTCGTTAATCTCGACGGCTTTGGCTTTGGTTAGGACTTTCACGCCGTATCGGGAGAGGTCCTCCATCATTGTCCAGCGAGTGGATTTGCCTATGTCTTTGCCGACGCGGGGAAGCATCTCGACAATGGTGACGTCGTTCGTGCCGTGGACGGCCAGCCGGCGCAGTTCTTCGGGCGTTTCCACGTTGTGGATGAGCAGGAATTTGATGGTTTCAGCCGGAACCGTGCCTTCTTCTGCGAGGACCAGAGCGGACTCGACGCCCACTGCGCCTCCGCCGAGCACAACCACTTTGCCGCTTGCGCCGACAATACCGCAGAGGTAGTCCCAAGCCTGAAGAACGTTCGGCCTGTCCGCTCCCGGAATAGGAATCGTGGCCGGTTCCGCGCCGGTCGCTAGTATCACGGCGTCGAACTTCTCCTTCTTAAGATACTTCGCCGTCACTTCTGTGTCTGTAATGACGTTCACGTCTTCTATGTCAAGCTGGGCGTCGAAGTCGTTGATAATCTCCTCAAACTCTCTTCTGCCTTCGGGGGCGGATGCCAGATATAGCTGGCCGCCGAGAACGGGAGCGCGCTCAAAAAGAGTGACATCGTGACCGCGCCTCTTTGCGGTCAAAGCGGCGGACATGCCTGCCGGCCCGCCTCCCACAACCGCCACTTTCTTCTTCTTTTCCGCCAAGCCTCTTTCGCCGAGATACTCGTATCCGGCGTCCGGGTTCACCATGCACTCTACCGGCTGAAGAAGGAAAACGTGATCGAAGCAGCCCTGCCCGCAGGCGACGCAATGGATAATCTCCTCGTCCCTGCCCTGCATGGCCTTGTTCGGCAGATGCGGATCGGCAATCAGCGGCCTGCCCATGCCCACCATGTCGCAGTATCCAAGCTCTATCAGGTCGGAGGCTTCCAGCGGGTCGTTAATCCTGTGGCTGGCAATCACCGGAACTTTGACGTTTTCTTTTATTCTGCGGGCCTGATACGCGTAGTTTGCGCGGGGCACGCCCATCGTTATCTGAGGGACCCTCGCCTCGTGCCATCCGACGTTCACGCAGATGGCGTCCGCGCCTGCGGCTTCAAGGGCTTTGGCGAACGCGATGTGCGGCGCGCTCCCCAGCCCGTCTTCCATCAGGTCGTTTCCGTTGATTCTGACTGTGACCGGGAAATCGGCTCCGACCGCGTTCCTGACCGCCTTGAAGACTTCGAGGCCGAAGCGCATCCGGTTTTCTTCCGAGCCGCCCCATTTGTCCGTCCTCTTGTTGGTCAGCGGGGACAGGAAGGTGGAAACCAGATATCCAGTGCCCATTAGAATCTCGATAATCTCGAACCCGGCGGTTTTCAGTCTGACGGCTGTCTTAGCGAACTTGTCGATGATGTCTAGTATTTCCTCTTCCGTCAGTTCGCGCGGAGTCGCGCCTGTCATCTTGCAGTACACGGCAGACGGGGCCACCGGCTCCATATCTTTGGGAATCATCATCGGGTAAGTCTGGCGCCCGGTGTGGTTGATCTGTGCCATAGCGCGCGCGCCGTTGCTCTTTATGGCGTCGGCAAGTTTCGTCAGGCCGGGAATATAGGAATCGTCGTGTCCGCCGATGTTAAGCGGCGCGCTGCCGCCCCGGTCTATTGAAACGAATCCGACGCATATCGCGCCGACCCCTCCCCTCGCCCGCTCAGCGTAAAACTCGCATATCCTGTCTGTAACCTCGTAGTTCGATATCATGTTCATCTGCATCGCCATCATCGCGATGCGGTTTTTCACTTCGAGTTTGTTAATCTTAATCGGCGCAAACAGAGGATCCATTGTGTGTTCTCCTTAAAATAAAGTCATATTAATATAACCTACGAGCCGCCCGTGTTCAATGACAAAGAAGAATCAGGCGGTTCGACGACGTGTCGGCATGGTGAAAGCAACCGAGAATGATTGTATAATCTCAACCCAATGCGGCGCGAACACCGCCGGATGGAGAGTTCCCACATGACGGACACAATTCTTCTGATAAATCCGAACACTAGGCGGGAGCCGCCCGTAATCCCGCTGGGGCTGGAAATCGTGGGCAGCGCGCTGGAGCGCGCCGGACACAACATTGAAATGCTCGATTTATGTTTCGTGAGCGACCCTGTGGGTGCGGCGGCGGAAACGGCGCGGCGCGTCCGCCCTCTTTTTGCAGGTGTCACAGTAAGAAATGTGGATTCGGCGATATTCGACAACAACGAGTATTTCATACCCGGCATAGCCGAGATTGTTCAGGCTGTGAGAAACGAGGGAACGGCAATAGTCCTCGGTGGAGCAGGCTTCTCTGCGATGCCCGAACTTGTCCTGAAAGAAACTGGGGCGGACTTCGGGATTTCCGGCCCCGCCGAAAAGGCGATAGTTGATTTCGCGGACGCTATGAAGTCCGGCGCGACCCCGGAAAAAATCATCGACGGCTTTCGCACGGGAATCGACCCGGCTTTCGTTCCGGATAGACCCTTCAAAATCGACTATCAGAGATATATCGCGAACAGGGGAATCATCGGGTTTAACACACAGTACGGCTGCGCGGGACGCTGCGAATACTGCATTGAGGCTGGAACAAAGGTTATTCACAGAGAGCCTGCAGCGGTCGTCCGGGAGATAACGGGCCTCAGAGAACTTGGTTTCCGCGACTTCCACCTGTGCGATTGCGAGTTTAATTTGAAGCTGGATTTTTCAGAGAGATTCGCGGGCGAGTTGGCCGCCGCCGAACCTGACATTTCTTGGGTGGCGTACATGAAACCGGCTCCGGTTTCAGAAAGACTGTTTTCCCTGATGAAAAAGTCGGGAGTTATAGCCATCACGCTGAGTGTTGACAGCGTGGCGCCGAATTCGCCTGATTCAGCTTATTCTTTCGACGATGTGACGAGATTCATCCGTTTGTGCAGGGAGAATGACATCAAACTGGCGGTGGACCTGCTGACCGGGCTGCCCGGAGAACCTGTTGAATCAACCGTTAAAACGCTTGATTTCTTTAGAAAGAACAGGCCGGACACCGTCGGGGCAAGCTGCCATGTGAGAGTGTATCCGGGCACGAAAACCCATTCGGCGCTGGCAGGACGCGACGACATGGCTCCGTTTCTGACCCGCCCTCCGGACGACTCACTGCTCGACCCCGTGTTCTACAATCATCTCCCGACGCGGCGACTGAAAGAAATGACCGCAGACGACCCTCTATTCAAAATCGAGGGATTCGAGAATTCATCCAACTACGAACGGCTGAAATAGAAAACCGAAGCCGCTGCCCGGACATGGAAAAGGGCTTCAGTCAATTTAAAAAAAACTTTTGCATAAAACAATTTTGTTATACAATCCTCTCCGGGTGAGGCTGCGTTACTACTACTATTCATCAAGAATTAAATAGAAGGGAGGGAAACGAGGGACGCTGTTTGCGCAGACGGCGATCAAGAAGGGTTGCGGAAAACCGCGGTTCAAACGCGCGGTTCGCAAGTTAAAATTCTCAATATTAAAGGTGGAAAAAAATGTCTAACAGAATTCTGCTGAAAACTGCTGCGATCATTCCTATTATATTTCTTTTCTCAATACTATTTAATGTTGCGGTTCCAACCGAGAAGGCAACGGTCGGGAATCTACTGACGATTACGGCAAGCGCGTCCGAACACGCCCCTGAAGCTGCTCCGGCCGGAGAACACGCCGCAGAAGCAGCACACGAGGGCGAAGAGGCGCACGAAGAAGGCGCTCACGGACACGGTCCTATCAACATGTCCATACTCTGGATTATTCCGTTTGCGGGCATTCTGCTTTCAATAGCAATAATCCCGCTCATAAACGGCCACTGGTGGCATCACAATTTCCCCAAAGTTAGCATGGTATTCGGCATCCCGATGGCAATTGCAATGTTCATAGTATTGCAAACAAAAACCATCCACACGTTCGTGGAGTATTGTTCGTTCATCGCGCTGGTCGGCTCGCTGTTCGTGATATCGGGCGGCATTCTGGTTCGCGGCTCGTTCAAAAGCTCCCCGATGACAAACACGGTGTTTCTAATCATCGGTTCGGTGATCGCAAGTTTCATCGGGACAGCCGGAGCTTCTATGGTGCTCATCAGGCCGATGTTGCGGATAAATAAAAACAGGAAAACAAAGCTGCACATATTCATATTCTTCATTTTCGCGGTCAGCAACATAGGCGGCTCGCTCACTCCGCTCGGAGACCCGCCGCTGTTCCTCGGATTCCTTCAGGGAGTGCCCTTCGAGTGGACTCTCATCCACATGCTGCCCGGATGGGCGTTCGCCATCGGCATCCTGATGGTCCTCTTCTATGCCATCGACTCCATGATGGTCAAGAAAGACGGCGGAATTCCCGCTGACGACCCGAACGAGCCGAAACAGAAGTTCGCTATTGTCGGCTTATACAACTTCATCTTCCTGCTTGGCGTAATGGGAACAGTGGTCTTCTACGGGACAGTCCTTCGAAGCATGGAACACCTCGGATTCATCCGGGACGCCATCCAAGTGGGGCTTATGGGGCTGATGGCGACGCTTTCAATGGTAGTGACGCCCAAACCGTTGAGAGAGGAAAATGGATTCTCGTGGTTCCCGGTGAAAGAGGTTGCAATATTGTTCGCGGCCATCTTCGCATGCATGATACCCGCGCTGAATATTCTGGAATACAAAGGCGAGACCGGGGCGCTGACGCTCACTCACGCGTGGCAGTATTTCTGGATGACGGGCGGCCTTTCGTCCTTCTTGGATAACGCGCCGACATACCTGACATTCCTGTCGCTCGGCAAAACTATCGGCGGGGCCGGATGCGTGGCGGTGTACGGCGGCTGCGTGCCCCAGCACATCCTTCTCGCCATTGCTATGGGCGCGGTGTTCTTCGGCGCAATGTCCTACATCGGCAACGCCCCCAACTTCATGGTCAAATCCATCTGCGAGGAAAACAAGGTTCCTATGCCTTCCTTCCTCGGCTACATGGTTTGGTCGATTGGGATACTCGGCCCGATTTTCGCAATAGTGACGTTCATCTTTTTTAGAGGATAACGCCGGAAATCGCAGTATATCAAGGATATCTAAAAGCCCCGACCTGAAAAGCGGGGTTTTTTAGTTGTGCGCGCCTGACGAGCCTGATAATTGACGGTAGCGTCTCTTTTTTCTATAATAACATCCGGTTGAGTCGATAATCAGAATTAACTGATTTGAACGCTCGACGACGGACGGCGAAGAATACCAGTCGCCGCCAGCCGCCCGGGGTTAGTTCCGTATTGCGCTGAATTCAACGCCGGAACGAAAAGGAGATTATCGATGATCGTTAGAACCATGTTCAAAACCGCTGTCCTTGTTCCAGTTCTGCTTCTTATTTCGATGTTTTCTCAAGCGCCCGACTCGACGCGGCATGATGCGCCCGGCATATCACTCATCGCCGCCGCAACCGCAGCCGAGGGTCATTCGGATTACGTGTCCGCTCCCGATGCTGAGTACGGGCATGAAACTGACGACGCCCACGGCGGCGGTCATCACGGCCCGGTTAATATTTCCATCTTCTGGATAATCCCGTTCGCGGGCATCCTGCTTTCAATAGCAATAATCCCGCTCATAAACGGCCACTGGTGGCATCATAATTTCCCGAAGGTGAGCCTGCTGTTCGGCCTTCCGATGGCGATTTTGATGTTCATAACGCTTCAGGAAAAGACGATCCATGTTTTCGTCGAATACTGTTCGTTCATCGCGCTGGTCGGTTCGCTATTCGTCATATCGGGCGGCATATTGGTCAGAGGCTCTTTCAAAAGCTCCCCTATGACCAATACGGTGTTTCTGCTCATCGGCTCGGTGATAGCCAGTTTCATCGGAACCGCCGGCGCTTCGATGGTTCTCATCAGGCCGATGCTGCGGATAAACAAAAACAGAAAGACCAAGCTGCATATTTTCATATTCTTTATTTTCACGGTCAGCAACATCGGCGGCTCGCTAACCCCGCTGGGAGACCCTCCCCTCTTCCTCGGTTTCCTGCAGGGAGTGCCCTTCGAGTGGACTCTCATCCACATGCTCCCCGGCTGGGCGTTCGCAATCGGCATCCTTCTGGCCCTGTTCTACTTGGTCGATTCCATGATGATAAAGAAAGACGGCGGAGTTCCCGCGGACGACCCGAACGAGCCGAAACAGAAGTTCGCCATCCTCGGCTCCTATAATTTTGTTTTCCTCCTCGGAGTCATGGGAACTGTGATTTTCTACGGAACTGTCCTCCGAAGCATGGGGCATCTCGGTTTCATCAGAGACGCCATCCAAGTCGTCCTGATGTCGCTGATGGCGTTCCTGTCTCTGAAAGTCACGCCGAAGCCGCTCAGAGAGGAAAACGGATTCTCGTGGTTCCCGGTAAAAGAAGTGGCTGTTCTCTTTGCGGCTATTTTCGCTTGCATGATACCCGCGTTGAATATACTTGAATACAAAGGGATGACGGGCGCGCTGTCTCTGTCTCACGCGTGGCAATACTTCTGGATGACGGGCGTGCTGTCCGCCTTCCTCGACAACGCGCCGACGTATCTGACATTCCTGTCCCTCGGCAAAACTCTGGGCGGAGCGGGCTGCGTTGCGGTGTATGGCGGCTGCGTGCCCCAGCACATTCTTCTTGCCATAGCGATGGGCGCGGTGTTCTTCGGCGCTATGTCCTACATCGGCAACGCCCCCAATTTCATGGTCAAATCCATCTGCGAGGAAAATAAAGTCCCCATGCCGTCCTTCCTCGGCTACATGGGATGGTCCATCTGCATCTTGTTCCCGATTTTCGCAATCGTGACGTTCATCTTCTTCAGAGGCTAAACAAGCTACGACACAACTGGCGGCGTCAACAAAAAAAGCGGCCCTGTCCGGGCCGCTTTTTTATTTCATCAATTTTCGCGAGGCTGACGAATCAATGCTCGTCGTCGCGGTCCTTCTTTTCAAGCCCCATCAAGTCGCAGATGCTGTCGTAGATTCCCGCTTGGTCTATCTTGTAATGGGCATATAGGTCTTCGGGGTATCCGATGACGGAGAACACGTCCGGTATGCCTACCCGTTTGAACTTGACCGAGCCTGCGAGACCTGCTTCCGCGAGGATTTCCGCGACCGCGCTGCCGAGTCCGCCGATGATGTTGTGCTCTTCGGCGGTGATGATGACGCCGGTTTCCTCGGCGGCCTTGATAATGGCTTCCTTGTCTATGGGCTTTACGGTGTGAATGTTGATAACGCGGATGTCCGGGCCGTCGTCTTCGGCGAAGTCCTCGGCGGCTTCCATAGCCTGTAGGACGCACATTCCGCAGGCGATAACCGTCGCGTCGGCTCCGGGCCGCATCTCGATAGCTTTGCCTATTGTGAAGTCATAGTCGAGGGATTCGTAAGCCGGAGGCTCGAAGCCGCGGCCAACGCGGATGTACATCGGGCCGTCATGGTCGATAGAAGCCGAGATGACCTTCGCCGTTTCGAGCCCGTCCGCAGGAACCATCACGGTCATGTTCGCAAATGTGCGGAATATGCCGATGTCTTCGGTGGCGTGGTGAGTCGTGCCGCCGTTGCCCATGCTGAGGCCGGCGTGAGTGCCGATGATTTTTACATTCAGCTTGGGGTAGCAAAGGTCGGTGCGCACCTGTTCGCACGCGCGCATAGAAGCGAAGCAGCCGAAAGTTGCGGCGTAGGGTTTGAAGCCCGCCAGAGCCAGCCCGGCGGCCGCCCCGATCATGTTCTGTTCGGCTATGCCGAAGTTGAAGGAGCGCTCCGGGAACTTGGCGAAGAAATCGCCGACTTTCGTGGATTTGGCCAGATCGGCGCTGAGCGCCACTATCTCCGGATGCTGAGAGCCGAGGTCCATCAGCACTCTGCCGAATATCTGAGCCTGTGTGAGATCATTTAAATCGTCTGTCGTGTAAGCCAGTCCGCCTGCCATTTTGATATTCCTCCCTGTCGGAAATAAGCCTGCTTACGGCAGGCAGATTTTGTCGATGTCGTCGCAAGCCTGTTTCTCGGTGGCTTCGTCGAGGCCGCCGTAGTGCCATTTGGTCTGGTTCTCCATGTAGGAGACGCCTTTGCCCTTTGTGGTATTGCAGATGACGCAGACGGGTTTCTGAGAGCTGATCGGCGGCAGCGACTCGAACGTGTCGATGAGCTGATTGTAGTCGTGGCCGTCGATAATCCGCACGTCCCATCCGAAAGCTTTCCATTTGTCTTCTATCGGGTCGATTTCCATTATTTCGTTGACCGGGCCGTCGAGCATGAGGCGGTTGCGGTCGAGTATCGCGGTTAGGTTGCCCAGTTTGAAGTGAGCGCCGGCCATCGCCGCTTCCCACACCGTTCCTTCATTGCACTCGCCATCGCCAAGCAGGCAGTAGGTGCGCCACGAGGCTTTTTTGAGCCTAGCGCCGAGAGCCAGCCCCACGCTGATAGGAAGCCCATGCCCCAGCGACCCCGTGCTCATGTCTATTCCCGGAACTTTGTGCATGTCCGGGTGCATTCCGAACGGGCTTAGATACTGGTTAAAGTCGTCCATCATGCAGTGATCATAGTAGCCGACATCGGCCAGAACCGGGCAGATGCCCACTCCGCCGTGCCCTTTGCTGAGGATGAACCTGTCCCTGTCTTCCTTTTTCGGGTTCTTCGGGTCGATGTTCAGCACGTGGTAGTACATGGCCAGAAGGATTTCCGTCATGGACAACCCGCCGCCCACGTGGCCGCCGCCCGCTGTGACCACAAGCTTGATGATTTCCTTGCGGACCTCGACTGATTTTCCTTTGAGGAAATTCACAAGGTCCTCGCGTTTGGTGTAATTGTGAATCATTGCCGCCGCCCTCCTTTATTTAATCTTCGCAAACCGTCCGCTCACGGCGCGCCGCGCCTGTCACAGGACGAGGTCTTTCCTTCCCAACTCCTTGAGCACTTCAGGATAAATCTTGAAAGCCGGTTTGATTGCCGGAAGCAGAGCGAGCGCTTTGGCGGCGTCGCCCTTAGTCTTCATCTTTCCCATCGCTATGGCCAGCATGGGGTTTTCCTTGCCGTGCCAGAAACGGTGGCTGAAGTCCGCCGAGTTGATCATCACCACATCCGGTTCCGGCGTCTTCGAGTCCCAGCAGTAGCTGATGAAGTCGCCGGGCGTCTCCGGTTTGTCTCTGCCGTTTATGGTGACGGCCGCGTCCGGGTCGCTGTACTCGAACCTGACAATCACATTGGCCTTCGCCACGTCCGCGCCCACTTTGGGGTCGCATTTGAGCCTTTCGCACAAAGCGGTCATCACTTTGACGAACTCTTCCCTGTCTTTAAAATATTTCGATTTTCCCATCAGCCGCCGCTCCTTCCGGATGAGCCGCCGCCCGCGCGGCGCGCGGACGCGGTTTTTTCACGCGCCCTATCATATAAGAATACGCGCGCGATGTAAAATTATTTTCCTCGTTCCGCGCCCGCCCCCCTATTTTGTCGCACCCCGCCGCTATCATTCGGGAAAAAGACACGGAGGCGCGTCATGGAAACTGAAAACAGAACGGAAATGGAAGCTTCGATAATAAGGATGGCGCTCGTCGCCGCGCTCGCTTTTCTGGCGGCGTTCATCACATTCGCCCGCCCGGAACATTTCGGGCTGTGAGCCTCGGCGCTGCCGCTCAATTTATATCCGCCGACGCTATTCTTGCGCGACCGTTTTTGCATTACAATATTCACCCGTGGCGCGGGGCCGCGCGCGGCTCGCGCAAAACCGCATTCGTTTCCGATGCGGACCGAAATCGGGCTGGAAAGGTTGCTTCTACTAAATGCCGGACGCGAATTTCATTATCCTCATTCTGGCCGTCCTCTTGGCGAACATCGTCGAGGCCATCACCGGCTTCGGCGGCATCATCATAGCCGTCACCATCGCCGCCAACTTCTTTGAAATCCCGTGGCTCGTCACAGTGCTCGTCCCTATCAACCTCGCCATAAGCGTGTACATCGTCGCGCGGCATTACAAAAAAACGGACACCTTCGAGCTGATGGGCGGAATCGCGCGGGTTGTCAAAGAGCGAAAGATGGTTCCCGCCGCCGAACTGATGTACGGCATACTCCCCTTTGCTATGGTTGGCATGGCGGTGGGCATTCTGGTGTTCAGCATAGCGAGCAGCGTGTGGCTGAAACTTGCTTACGGCGTCTTCGTGCTGTGTTTCTCGGCATGGGAGTTGACCCGCATGGCGACCGGGGCTGACAAAGCGGCGGCCCCGCCTCCTATGTCCCGCCTGAAATCCGCTATCTGGCTCATGGGCGGCGGATTCATTCAGGGCGTCTACGGCTCCGGCGGCCCCATGATTGTTTATTACTCAAGCAAAAAACTCTCCGACAAAGGCGTCTTCCGCGCCACTCTTTCCGTGCTATGGCTCGTTCTTAACGGAATAATAATGACCACGCACATCGTCGCCGGTCGCCACGACGCCAGCACTCTGAAAGCCATAATCGCCCTCATCCCCATGCTTCTTATTGGCGTTTTCATAGGAGAGAAGCTTCACAGCCGCATGCCCGAACGCGCGTTCCGCGTTTTCGTGTTCTCCCTTCTCGTTTTCGCAGGGTCCGCCCTCCTAGTCAGCGGCGCGCGGCAAGCCTTCGGCGGATAACCGCATCAAACCCTAATCCTATTGACCGATTCTAGATCAAGAAATTTCGTTTTTTTGATTTATCGGCGGTTTATCGGCGGTCTGTTCACATTTCTTTGTTTTTGTTTTATAATATATAGGCCATGTCACAAGAGGTTTTTTAATGCCATATAAATACAAGTTTACCAATAAGATAGTCCGCGATTTAATGACGATTGAAGCGGCGCGGGAAGCAGTAGGCGGAGCTATACTGCATCCGGCCACCGCTGAATCATTGCGCAGGCGGGCGCGCGTCCGTTCAACCCATCACTCCACCAGAATAGAGGGAAATCGATTGACGCTGAAAGAAGCCAAGGCGGTTTTAGATGGAGAAAAGAAATTATTGGGAAAAGAACGCGATGTCGTTGAAGTGAAAAACTATTACAACTCGCTGCAAAAAGTGGAAGAATGGGCGGAAGCCGGAATCGACATCACTGAAGAACGCGTCAGAAAGCTTCATGCGGTCATCCATAAAGGGCCTAAAGCCAAAGCCACTGAATATCGGGATGGTCAGAATGTCATAAGAGACGCCGCAACGGGCGCGATAATATATCTGCCTCCGGAAGCAAAAGACGTGGCGCGACTTATGAAGGAGCTGTTTGCATGGCTGGCAAAATCCGAAAAAGAGGATATTCCCGTTCCTATCGTCGCAGGAGTGTCACACTATCAATTCGTGACCATACATCCATTTTATGACGGAAACGGGCGCGCCGCCCGAATGTTTGCGACTTGGATTCTGTACCGAGGCTCATACGACCTCGGAAAATTTTTCAGCCTTGAAGAATTTTACGCCGAAGACCTCAATGGTTATTACGAAGCGCTGCAAACACACCCGAAACACAATTACTATGACGGGCGCGACAGGGCCGACATAACGCCGTGGCTGGAATATTTCACACACGCGATGGCCGATGTGTTTCAGCATGTTTCGGCGGAAGTAATGAAAAAAACCAAGGAGAAGCCGCATGGCGCTCGCTTCACTGGAAATATCGTCAATCTTGATCGCAGAGCGCGCATAGCTCTCGGCCTTTTTTCAGAGTCGCCGACCATAGCGACGCGCCAAGTCGCCGCCGCCCTCGGTTTGAGCGAACGGCAGACCAGAGATTTGTTGTCCCAGTGGGTGAAACAGGGTTGGCTAGTTGTCTCGGATTCATCCAACAAAGCGCGGCGATACGATTTATCGGCGGTTTATCGGCGGTTTATCGGCGGCCTGCAAGACGATTAATCATCCGATTTTTTTCTGCTTCTTATTCAAACGCAAATTCTGAAAATGCCATGCTATATGAATGCCTGTCAGGAATCCTTTGAAAATTCTAAAACACTATGCTTTTGCAAGAAAAAACCTGCGGCCTGAGAAGTAAATCAGGCGACTGTCTGATAAAATTAACCGGCATGACGGAGGCGACAGATGGATATCAACATCGTGAAACTGGAAATGAAACACAAAGCCGATGTAATCAGAATATTTTCGCATTACGTTGAAAACAGCTTTGCCGCTTATTCATCCACGATGTGGCCTGAAGAGCGCTTCAATCTTCTGCTGAACGGACCGGACATCATTTGCGCGTACTGTGCGGAGGACGAAAACAACCGATCTCTCGGCTTCGCGTTGCTCAAGAAATTTCATCCCGGAGACGCACTTAAGAGAACCGCTGAGCTGACATATTTCCTTGACCCGGAACACACCCGCAAAGGAATTGGAAAAGCGCTTCTCGAAAAGTTGTCCGGAGAAGCGAAAAACGTCGGCGTCGACAACTTGGTGGCAAGCGTTTCTTCCAAGAATGAACCGAGCATTCGCTTCCATGAAAGAAACGGTTTTGAAGAAGCGGGCCGCATACGCAACGCGGGACGCAAGTTCGGCGAAGATTTCGACATAGCTCTGTTTCAGAAAAGAATCTGAGCGCCGCGCTCGCATGTTGTTTCCGCGCGCCCCTCTCTTGCTCTGTTTATTGTTCCGCAGGGGCGCGGTTTCCAAGTCGGTTTTTTCTCGCATTCGTGATAAAATATTAACGCGCTGAGGTCAAACTCATCTTGGGGGATTGCAAATGAACATGGACAAGGCGGATCATCCGAAAAAAAACACGAAGAAAATTCTTGATAAGTTATTCAATGACTTCAAGGCGGACGCCGCGTCGGACGCGTCTGTCGAGGCGCAGAAAGCGGCATATCTGGCGGCGCGGCTGCTGAACCGGGCTATAGAGCTTGAAACGCCGGAGGAGCGCCGTAAGCAGGACTCGCTCGCGCAGTTGACCCGCTCTCCCGCGGACAAGGCGATGATAATGAAACTCACCGACCAGAGTTTCAGGTCTAGCAATCCCCGCAGAGTGGCAAATCAGATAGTGCATCTGCTGAAAACGCGGGATATCCCCGGATTCATGGGAAAGCTTGACCGCTCTCTGTTGGAGATATTCAGGACGTTCGGGAATTTTCTACCGGAGTTGTCGGTTCCGATAGTGAAGATGAAGATGAGAAGCACGAGCGACAATATGATACTGGCGGCGGAGCCGGAGCCGCTAAAGAGGCATCTTGAGAGGCGGCATTCGCAGAATCTGAGGATGAACGTGAACTTTCTCGGCGAGGCGGTGCTGGGCGAGGCGGAGGCGGCGCGACGCTACGAGCAATATCTCAAGGCGCTTGCGAACCCGGAAGTGGAAGTGGTGTCGATAAAGATATCAACCATATACTCGCAGATATCGCCGGTGTCTGCGGAACACACGATAGGAACGCTCTGCGACAGGCTGGAGAAATTGTATCTGGAGGCGGCGCGGCATGAGTTCGAGCGCCACGACGGGGAGCGCGTCCCGAAGTTCGTCTATCTCGACATGGAGGAATACCGGGACATGTTTCTGACGTCGGAGGCTTTCATGCGAACGCTGGACAGGCCGAGCATGAAGGATGTGTCCGCCGGAATAGTGTTGCAGGCGTACATCCCGGATTCTTACCTTACGCAGTTGAGGTTGAACGAATGGGCGCGCAAGCGGGTAGCGGCGGGCGGACGCCCCATCACGATCCGCATCGTCAAAGGAGCCAACCTCGAAGTTGAAAAAACTGAATCGAGCATTAAAGACTGGGCCGTGCCGCAGTATGAATTGAAGATCGAATCGGACGCGAATTTCAAGCGGATGCTGCTGGAAGGGCTGAAGGAAGAAAACAGGGAGTCAGTCAGGCTCGGAGTGGCGTCGCACAACCTCTTCGACCTCGCATTGGGCATCGTTCTGGCGTCTGATCGGGGCGCTATGGAGCGCGTCCAGCTTGAGATGCTCGAAGGCATGGCGGACCATATATGCCGCGCTATCAGCGAAGTCACCGAGAGGATTCTTCTATACGCTCCGGCTACGCGCAGGGAGGATTTCATATCCGCCATAGGATATCTTACGCGGCGGCTGGACGAAAACACGGGACCGGGCAACTTCCTTAGCCATTCATTCGACCTCAAAGTCGGCGACGAGAAATGGCGCAAGCTGGAAAAGGATTTCTATGATTCATGGCGGATGGCGGACACGGCGAGCGCGGAGCCGCGAAGGAAACAAGACAGGAACAAGGAAGTCGATGAAGAAGCGGCGCGGGCGCGGCTCGCGGGCGGTTTCGTCAACGAGCCGGACACCGATTTCTCGCTTCCGGCCAACCAGAAGTGGGCGGAGGGAATAGTAGCCAAGTGGCAACCGCTGTGCGGAGACAAGGCGTTCGAGTTGCCGCTGGTTGTCGCGGGAGAAGAGATATACGATGGGCGCGAGATCGCCGAGTCGACGGACCCGTCGAGGCCGGGAGTGGTCGTGGCGCGGTTCAGGATGGGAACGCGGGAGGATGTGGAGGCGGCGGTTCGGGCCGCGAAGGGCGACCCGGACGGCTGGCGCGCGCTGCCGGTGGAAGAGAGAAGCCGGATTCTGGCGAAAGCGGCGATGGAGCTTAGAAAGGCCCGGGCCGATCTTATGGGAGCCGCGCTAGCCGAAAGCGGCAAAATTCTTCCGGAATCCGACCCCGAAGTGTCCGAGGCTGTGGATTTCGCCGAGTACTACTCGCGCTCGGCGGAGATGTTCGAGGCTAGAAAGAATCTGAAATGTTCAGGAAAGGGAGTCGTCGCGGTTGTGTCGCCGTGGAACTTCCCGATAGCGATACCGTGCGGAGGCGTAGCCGCCGGGCTGGCGACGGGCAACACCGTGATACTGAAACCGGCGTCGGACACGGCTCTGACTGCGTATGAGATGTGCAAATGCTTCTGGCGGGCGGGCGTGTCCAAAAACGCTTTGCAGTTTTTGCCATGCTCAGGGAACTCGGCGGGGGCGAAACTCGCCTCTCACCCGGATGTGGACGCCGTGATACTAACCGGCGGAACGGACACCGCTTTCAGGATGCTCAAGGCGAAACCGGACATGACTCTGTACGCGGAAACGGGCGGAAAAAACGCGACGATAGTGACGGCGATGTCCGACCGGGATCAGGCGATAAAGAACGTGATCCAGTCGGCGTTCGGGCACAGCGGCCAGAAGTGTTCGGCCACGTCGCTGCTGATACTTGAAGAGGAAGTGTTCGATGACGAGTTGTTCAGGCGGCAGTTGGAGGACGCGGTGAAGAGCCTCAAGGTCGGGCCGGCGTGGCGGCTGGAAACAAAAGTCGGACCGATGATAAGACCGCCTTCGGGCGACTTGAAAAAGGCGCTCGCGTCTCTTGAGCCGGGCGAGGAATGGGCGGTCGAGCCGAGACCGGCGGACGGCAATCCTTGCCTGTGGTCGCCCGGAGTGAAGTGGAACGTCGCTCCCGGCGCGCACTCTCATATGACAGAGCTGTTCGGCCCTGTTCTCTCGGTGATGAAAGCCGAAAACCTCGCCGAAGCGGTGTCCCTGATTCACATGACGGGATACGGCCTGACGTCCGGGATAGAAAGCCTCGACGAGAGGGAGTGCGAATACTGGAAAGAGCATGTGGCCGCCGGGAATCTGTACATCAACCGGGGAACCACGGGGGCGGTCGTGCTGAGGCAGCCGTTCGGCGGCATGGGCAAATCCGCGTTCGGCCCGGGGGTGAAAGCGGGCGGCCCGAACTACGCGGCTCTGTTCATGGATTTCAAGGAGACCGATCTGCCGGACGGAAGCGAATACCTTGCCGATCCTCAACTCGAAAAGTACGTCGCCGCCGTCCTCGAAATGGGGAAACTTAACAGGATCCCAATGTGGGAGGCGGAGAAGATACTCGCGTCCGCCAGAAGCTGCCACTTGGCGGCGATAGAGGAGTTCTACCAGACTCATGACCATTTCAAATTGCGCGGACAGGACAATTTCAGGAGATACCTGCCTGTCGAGAAAATGATGATACGGCTGCATCCGGATGATTCGAATTTCGACATAGCCGCGCGGATATGCGCGGCAAGGATCGCCGGTTGCTCGGTCATAGTCAGCAAGCCCGAAGGAATGGACCCGGAGACGGCGTCGATAGCGGCCGACCTCGCTTCAACGCTGGGAGGGAGAATCACTTTCTGCGAACATAGCGACGGAGACGCGGCCAGAATGATTTTCGACCGCTCGATAGACCGGATAAGATACGCGGCGCCGGACCGCGCCCCCATTCTAATACTTTCGGCGGCGGCGGAGACCGGTTTGTGCGTCGCCCGGACGCCAGTCATGATGGACGGCCGCATCGAGCTTGTCTGGCATATGCGCGAACAGAGCGTCAGCAACAACTATCACAGATACGGCAACCTCGGAGACCGGCAAACCGAAGAATAACGCGGCGTGTTGTCATGTTCGCCGGAAGCCCCGCCGGGTCGCTCCTCCTCGACAATCACCCGAATCCGCCGTTGGAATCCGGGGTTGTCTGGATGCCGCGACGCCGGGAGCCGAAGCTCTCCGCGCCTGCCGGGGTTAATCCGGGCAATAGCCCTGAGCCTGTTTGCTATTGCGGAGTGTCTTTCATGGCGAGCGGGCGGTTTACTCGGCAATTGTAAAATATTTTTGTTTAATTTAGAATGAATCTCGATTTATGCGGGAAAAAGAAATGCTGAAACGCGGTTGTCGGACATGCTTGAAAGGCGCTCCCGCGCGGGAGGCGCGCCGCTTTGCGGCGGGCGCGCGGACGCTCTGCGCGTTCTTGGCTCTGGCAGTCGTTTTCGCCGCTTCCGCCGGGGCGCAGGTTCCCCGCTCGGAGGACGTCGCGCGCGAAATCGAATATGTGAACGGAATAGCTCTCAAAGGAACGGCTGACGGAAACATGGAGACCATCGCGCGGGCGCACCGCGCGTTCGCCAACCTCGAAATGGTCGTCAAAACGGTTCCCAACGCGAAAGACCGAGTTCTTTTCCTCGTGGCGATAGCGTACAGCTACATCGATGTCTGCCCGGTGTCCGCCGCCCTACAGCTTTCCTACGCCACCAATCCCTCCGGTTTCAGTTTCGACTGCGTAGAGAGGGTGGATTACTATTTCAACTCGGCAATCCGGGGCGCGGAAAAAGCGGAGGGCCTTTCAGGCTCCGCGATGGCGGACATCTCTTTCCTAATCGGCGTGGGATACGACCGGCTGAGGAACAACATGAAGGGCGTCTCTGAAGAGGGCGCCGAACGGTTCGAGAAAATGGCGTTGAGGCACTTCCGAAAGTCCGTCGAACTCGGCCCCGGTTTCGACGGGGTCAAGGATATCTTGTCGGCGTATGAGAAGGGCGATGTGAAATCCGTCGTGTCGAACGAGAAGTTCCGCGAGTTGCACAGGCTGCTGTACATCGACCGGGCGTTGCCGCAACCCGCGTACCAGCCCGGCGGCGGCGGCAATCCTCTGGCTCCTCCGGCGGCGGCGGAAGCGGACGAAAACCTTTATATCGACTACCACTGGCGGTTTTCCGCGCGCAAGCCGGACGCGTCGTGGCGGTACTCCGTCCGCAAGTCTCAAAACTCGCTCCACCTTGCCATAGAAAAATCGCCGCCCGACCCCGGCTCAGGCTCCGGGCTTAACATCGTGTGCCGCTCTCTCTCCGCTTCGTCCGCCTCGATGTCCGTCGAGGCACACATCGAAAACAGCGTCCAGATGCTCATGTCTGCGGGATACAACATCGTCAGCCGCAAAGCCATCGCGCATCAGGGGCTTCCGGCGCAGGAAATTATCTCGACGCACGAATATGCAAATATCATCAAAACGGCCGCGCCCGGCGGCTCCGGCCCCGACGCCCAACCTTCCAAACTCGTCTCCAAACAATACATGATTATCGTCATTTCCAACGGCATCGAGTACATCATTTCGTTCAACAGTCTCGAACCGGATTTCGCAAGGATATTCCCCGAATACAAGATGATCGCAAACACAGTGACAATGTTCTGACGGGGTCTCGGCCCCGGAGGCGCGCGTGGCTATCGCATCCGGAAAACTCATCATCGCGCTCTCGCTTGCGGCTATAATCGGCGTTGCGGCTTTTCGCGCATCCGCGGTTGAAGACGCTGACCGCCCCGCGCTCCTTTCTCTCCCCGCCGCAGAATGGTCTCTGTCCCCCCTGCCGCTTCCTTCCGAGGAACTAGTCGAAATGCTAGCGGGGATGGACGACATTCATTCCGACGAAACAGGGTTCAGCGCCTCGACGCTGTTCGATTTGCGGAAAAACATCAAAGGAGAGATTGTGTTCGAAGCGGCGGGCCGGACTCTGTCTCGTTCTAGGCCAGCCGAGACCGGAGTCTCCGCGCTCTTTCCGGGCGCTCAGCCGTCCGCCGCGCATTCCGGCGGCGCTCTGGCCTTCATTGACCGCGGCGCGACTGTCTCTAAACTCTCTATCTACAATTTTTCGCAGGAAAAACCGAGGGCGGTTTACTCAACGCCGGACGCTCTCGCCCGCCCGGCGCTGTCGCCCGACGCGTCCGCCGCCGCCATAGTCCTAATCTCGCTCTCGAACTTGGAACGCAAGTTGCTGATTGTCATTACTTCCGACGGTTCGTCTTTCGCTCCCCGGCTGACCTCCGACTTTCATTCCGCCGCGTGGAATCCCGCAGACGGTTCGCTTTGGGTGGCTCTCAAAAAATGCCCGCCGGGAGACGGCTCTCCCCGGCTGTGCTTCGACCGCGCCGCCCCTTCCGGCGGCGAAGTCTCAAGCGTTTTCATTCCGTTGAAGCCATCGGATGAAAACGGAGGAACGCCGTCTTTCGCGGCGATGCGGGGCGCGGCATTCAGCTTTTCACCCACCGGCAAAAAAATTCTCGTTTACGACGAGCGTTCCGCCGACGGTTTGTTTTACGTCGCGGATGTCGCTTCCGGGGAAACATCGAAAAACGCTTTCAAATCGCCCGCAGGCGCGACCATACAGTTTGATTCCCTAGCATGGGGCCGGGACGACGATTCTTTCGTCTTCACATATCTGGGAAACATCTGGGTAAAACTATCCGACGAAAGCGTCCCGACCTTCCCCGCCATAGTCGGAGCCTCCGCTGCAGCTTCACCCCCCGTTTGGCTGCCTTAACCCCGAACTCTTCTCACAGCATCTCGCCCTTCATTCTTCTTGGCAATTTCGTTTTAATTTCTTTGTGCCTCTGTGTCTTTGTGGTTATAAAGAATCACCGACATTCCTTTATTATTTTGTTGTCATTCCCGCGAAAGCGGGAACCCATTTTCCCGTACCCGCAATAATATATAAGTTTACTTGTATCAATCTCACAACAATGCAGTTTTCTCTTAACACCTATGGCGACCATTCATAAAAATATTATTGTAACCAGTATTCTATATTTCAGCGAATTCTAGTTCTTTCGCTTGTTTTCGGATGATTTTCACAATCGCTCTTATCGCCTTGTCCGCCATTGCTTTTTTTGCTTCTAATGTTTTCGGCTCGGTAATGCACTTGAACACAATCTCAAGGCTTTCAGACCACGGCAACCCATCATTTCGCGCTTCCTTGAACCTCGCTATGACATTAACCGAATCTTTCTCCGTAGATTTTCCCGCCGCATGAAGCAGAATGACTCGAAACGTGATTAAGCGGATCTCTTCTTCTTTCTCATTTTTATCATCTTTATTATTTTCACCGTAATATTTCAGAGCCGCAACAATCAAATCGACGACGCGCAAAGCCTCCGCCCCTTTGCCTCGTGCAAGCTTGGTGAAGAGTTGCATTTTCAACAACCCTGTCAACAGCGTTAAATCCTTTTTATTGTTCTCCTTCTTCACCAGATACTTTTCCCGAAGATTAGCTAAGCAGTCCGTTGCGGCCTCAAACCTGTCCGTCGCCGCAAGAAGCGCGCACAACTCCTCATCCGTGAACCTCTCTCCCTCTACCTTCGAATAAAACATCCTGATATATTCTTCGGGATTCAGCTTCGCGGCCGTTTCTTCCAGCATCCCGGATATTGTTATGCGCGTTTCCAAATTGTATGCCCTGATTAAAGAAAGGGTTGCTTCGTCATACCTCTCCATCTGTATTTGACATAACGCTAGGTCAGTAAAGTTATTGAAATCAGAGTTTAATTTCTCGGCAATCTCAAACTTTCCTGCTGCTTCTTCATGCCTGTTTAAGGCCATTAGGCTACGTCCCCAACTGGAGTATGTCATATAATCATCGGGATTCAGGCGCGCAGTAGTCTCAAACTTCTCAATAGCTTCTTCATGCCTGTTTAAAGCTGCAAGGCTGTGCCCCCAGCCGGAATATGTCATATAATCATCGGAGTTTAAACGCGCAGCATTCTCAAATTTCTCTACAGCTTCTTCATGCCTTATTAAGGCCGCAAGACTATTACCCCAGACAAGATATATCAAATATTCATCGGAATTCAGGCGCGCAGCGGTCTCAAACTTCTCCATGGCTTCTTTATGCTTAATTAAGGCCGCAAGACTATTACCCCAGACAAGATATATTAAATATTCATCGGGATTCAGGCGCGCAGCGGTCTCAAACTTCTCCATGGCTTCTATATTCCTGTTTAAAGCCATTAGGCTGCGTCCCCAGCCAGTGTATATTAAAAAATCTTTAGGATTAATACGCGCGGCAATCTCAAACTTGTCAGAGGCTTCTTCATGTCTGTTTAAAGCCATTAGGCTACGTCCCCAACTGGAATATGTCATATAATCATCGGGATTCAGGCGCGCAGTAGTCTCAAACTTCTCAATAGCTTCTTCATGTCTGTTTAAAGCCGCAAGGCTGTGCCCCCAGCCGGAGTATGAAAGATAATCACCGGGATTCAACCGCGCGGCAATCTCAAACTTCTCAATTGCTTCTTCATTCATATTTAAAACCTTTAGGCTGTGCCCCCAGCCTGAGTATGTCATATAATCATCAGAGTTCAAACGCGCGGCAGTCTCAAACTTTTCAGCGGCCTCTTTATACTTTTTTAAAGCCACAAGACTGTGCCCCCAACCGGAATATATTGAATGATCCTCAGGGTTAATCCTCGCGGCAATCTCAAACTTCTCTATCGCTTCTTCATATCTGTTTAAAGCTATAAGATTGCTCCCCCAGCCGCTAAATATTCTATGCGCATCCGAGTCTTGCCCGGCAGCTAACTCAAATGATTCGATCGCTTCTTGATGACGCCCAAGACAAAATAAACAAGTAGCCCGCACATAGTTGAACATGGCATTATTTGTATGGTTTTCATCTTCTTGTTCCATTATTAGCATCTCTTCCAACGCTTGTTCAAATTCCTTTTTCTTAATATGTTCTATTACAAGAGTCATTGTCGGCTCTGTCTTTTCCGCTTTGTCAGAAGTCCCCGCCGCCATGCGTTTAATCATTTCAATATTGTCGCAATCAACAGGATTTGCTTTACGGTATTCCACCGCTTCGGAGAGAAGTTTCTTCATGACATTCGTGTCTCTGACGCGCACAACGCCTTGTGAAACGTTGTCTCTCATAGCAGAAATTTCATCAAATGAATAAAGCAGAAACAGCCACTCGATGACCCAGCGGTCTCTGTCCCTCGGATGCCCCCCTCTGGTTTGACGAAATATCCTGTAGAGATATTCATTCAAACAGTAATAGTTCGATCTGCCGTCGGAGAAGGCGAGGCGAACATATCCGTTGTCTTTTAGAGGGATGAGATAGTTCCTTATCACCTCGCTTCCGGTTTCCAGCTTTGATGCTATATCCGCAGGTGATTGAGCGGGTTCATATTCGGCTAGGACGTCTAAAATGTTCCTCTGATGCTCCGGCACATCCTTAAACACTGCGTCGTAATAAGGAGTGATTTCGTCGATGAGCTTCATCATGAAATCCAGCATAGGCTCAACGTTCTCGCAACAGACGATGTCGGCCATGAATGCGGCCATTCTCGGGTTGCCACCGGTAAGCGCGTGCGCGGCGTTAAGCTTCGGCGCCAGCGCCGCCTTGTCTTTTTCCTCCATTCGCCCATGTCTATCTATCGCATTAAACACCAGTTTTTTCATGTCCGACTGGGAAAGCTCCTCAAGCCGTTCAAGTCTGAAAAAATTGTAAAACGGCAGGCTGTGATCCGTGAGTTCCTTAAAGACGGTTGTTGCTGTTCCAACAAGCATGAGCGCGTCGCTCGTCTGCAAAAACGACCTTAAATGCTTCTGCTCGTCAACGCTCATCCTTCGTCCGATAATTCCTTGCATGTTCTCCGCAAGCAGCAGAATTCGCTTCCTGCCGTCACTAAAGATTTCGTCTATGATGGCGAAATAACTCCGCGCCCTATCAGAGCTTTTTTCTTTGCCCTTAAGACTTCCCTTGACTGTCTTCACGGCCTCTTCCAGTTTCAACGCCGACTCCTTGCCGTCCGCCGACGCCTCAAGTTCTTTTATGATCTCCCGCAGGACTTTCTCCAAAAAACTGGAAAGATCGGAAACCAGCCTTATTTCCTCTGGAAGAAGCGCGGGAATCCAGATTTTACTTAGCTCCTTGTCTTCTCTGACTTCATGATAAGCAAGCGTAAGAAGGTGAGATTTCCCTATTCCCCTCGGCCCATAGAACATCCAATGCTGTTTGACAGACTTGCCCTCGAACAGCCTTATATCGTCAAGCAGATCTTTAAAAATCTCATCTCTGCCGACGAAGGAGTTTTTTAATTCTTCATGGCTCGACAGCCGTGGATTGTATTTGTTGTTCATTGTCGCGACTCCTCCTTGCTCGCCCACCACTTTTTAAAAAGCGGCGAAACGAACCTGATTCCGCCTCCCGCTTCGGGTTCGCGCATGACATATCCCTCGTGTGTCAGCCTGCCGAGTATGGCGGCAAACAGCTCATAGTCGCATTTGCCACTGATGTATTCGTCATAAATTCTTTTTTCGGGCATAGCTTCAGCGCCGCATAATGCCTTAAGTATGAGTTTGGCCACCATAAGCTCAGAAGAGGAAAAAAGCTTGTTCATCCGAGTCCTGAGATGGCGGAGGTCGTGGTTTTCACCGCATATCATATTGTCTACTAAACCCATCGCTGTTTCCACGTCAATACTTTTCACTCTTCCGCTTTTAAATTCTTTTGCTACTATTTGGCCGTAATAAGGAGGCCCTCCCATACAAATCCCCGAAAGAAATTCCATGGCGGCAGGCTCCACGTTTATGTCGATCGATGAAAAAAGAGTCGCGAGCAATTTCTCTGTTTCGCCTTTGTCCATAACGGGAACGACTAGCCTTTCAAGGTCGTTGATCCGGTGACGCGCGCTGATAGCGTCAAGTGTGTAATTAAGATTGATAGAACCACAGAAGACAAAGGTGTGCTGCCCGCTTTCTTGACGCAGCGAACGCAGCCACGCAAGCAGGCTGTCGGCTTCCCTTGTGAAGTCCGCCGCGCTATCCGCGTTTTCTTTCAGACTGAGAATTAAATCCGGGAACTCGTCAAACGCGAAAACAACTTTTTCTCCGCCGGTTGGCCGTCCTGACAATAGCGCGTTTATAACTTCTTTCCATTTTTCAAAATCATAATCCCTAGTCTTTTCGCTCAATTCTAGTTCAAACTCATGACCCCCTATTTTTTTCACACGGCCGGCGATCATATTCCAAGTGTCGCCAAAAAATGTTTTAAGGCGCTCATTCCTTTCTTTGGTTGGGAAAAGACTCAATGCTTTTCTAAAAAAAGCTTTGCAGAAAGCAACAACCGTCTTTTCTGATTCAATATCTAAAAATAGAACCTTTATGTTGTTTTGAGATTCTTCTTGGAAAGCAAGCTCTTTAATCACACTGGTTTTGCCAAATCTTCGCGGAGAATCGATAAGGACAGACTTTCCTTTGAGCAAATAATCACGTAGATCATCGACCAGAAATTTCCTTGTCGATAAATAGTTTTCTCCTACAACCGCATTTCCAGTAATTATGTCCATGAGACCACCCCCTAAAGATTAATCATAGTTTAAACGGAGAATGCCATATCGTCAAGCATAGCGCACTATTATATAATGCGCACTTATTTTTAGTGCGTTTTATAAATAACAACGCTCTATCATTGATAGGGATAGTGCATGGACGTTTCGAAGCTTGTCTGGAACAGGTTTTCAATCGTCAGCATTGTCATAAATATGATGAAGCCGGGATGAATCCACACTATTCTGATACTGACAATTTATCTGTTGAAAAGTCGATGTAAACAATCCAGCAAACCGGGGGGTTGCAAGTCTGAATTCAGGTATGAAAGGGTTAGTTTCGTTTTAACCCGAATCCTAATGAAGGATTCGGGATAAAAAAAACCGGCATTGAGCCGGTTTTTTATTTCCGTTTTCGCTTTCGACAATTACTCGAAAGCTTCTTCGGGTTTCCATTTCGTCCATACTTTTCCGACGAGGTCCGGGCCGGGTTTCAGCGTTTTCTTTCCGGGTCTCCAGCCTGCGGGAGTAACTTCCTGCCCTTTGGTTTTCCTTACAAGCTGAAACGCCTGTGCCTGCCTTATCAGTTCGGAGAAATTCCTTCCCACCGGAGGAGTCATAATCTCGACGGCTTGAATGATTCCATCCGGATCGATGAGAAAACGGCCTCGGATATTGACGCCGCTTGCATCGTCATAGACTCCATAGACGCTTCCTATTCTGCCGCCAGCGTCAGACAACATAGGGAACGGCATCCCGCCCTTAACCATCTTTGAAAGCTCTTCCTCGTGCCATACTTTGTGCGAGAACCTGCTGTCCGCGCTCATCGCGAGAACATTCACGCCGAGTTTCTTCAAATCATTGTATTTGAGCGCGACCGCGCTCAATTCAGTCGGTCAAACGAAGGTGAAGTCGCCCGGATAAAAACAAAGCGCCACCCATTTCCCTTTGTAGTCTGATAGCTTGATGTTCTGGAACTGCCCGTTGAAGTACGCTCCCGCCTCGAAATCGGGAGCCGGACCTCCCACTCTCGCCGTCATGGTTTTCGCCTCCTTTTCTTGTGTTGTAATCGGCTTTTCAGAGCTTCGCTCCGCGACAACAGGCCCTCCTGCCGGTTCAACACATTTCGTCGGTTTTCCCGCCATGCGACACCTCCTTTTCTGAATTATAGTTATTTACTATATCATGACCGTTATTATAAAACACATACGGAATATTTCTTTGTTTGTTACAAAATATCCAACGACGTTGGCGGATGAAGAACAATGTCCGCTTGGGGCGTCAGACGAAGAAAGGCATGTCGTGGCCGGGGATGACCATGCGGTATTTGAGGTTGCGGGCGGAAAGGGCGTCGAGGAGCGCGCGGACGCTGGCGCGCCCGGCTTCAGGGTCCGCGTACGCAAGGGGCTTGTCCATGCTCAGGTAGTGGGCATGGCTCATGACGAGGTCTCCGGCGGCGGCGATGGCGAGGTCCCACTGCGCCGCGTCGAATATGTAGCTGCAATGCGGCGTTCCGTGCCCCGGCGTGTTCAGACAGGTCATCCACGCGGGCAGCGACGACATGTCGAGAGGTTCGGCTCCGGGGATGCGCGAAGCGGGATGAGCAAAGACGCGCGCGTTCGGCAACATCGCTGTCAGTCGCGGGTCGAAGTGGTCTGCGTGGGGATGGGTCACGAAAAGGCTCTTCAGTTCGCCGGGGGAGACGCCATTAGAATCGAGGGCGGCGAGCGCGGCGGCGACGGATTTTTCGCCTCTCATTTCCGGGTCGGCGCAGATGAACGACAGGTCAACCACCGCCGGAAACAAGGGGTGTCCGCTCTCTTTTATCAGCAGGGATGTTGAAGCCCCGTTCTGGCCCATGCGGATTTTTATCTCCGCGAGGTCGTCCCACACGGCGTCCGCTTCCGGGGTGGATGTTCCCGCCGCGAACAAAGCCGCCTTCATGTCCGGCGACCCCATCAGGTTTCCATATTTAATCGGAATTATTTCCATTAGTCCGCTCCCGCATCCGGTTCGTCCGCGTCAGAAGTCGTCTTTTGCCATTTTTATCAACGGAACGACAATAAAAACGACCGCAACGAGAAACGAAGGCGGGAAAACGGCGGCCATAAGAGTCATTCCGCTCTCGACGTACATCCCCGGACTGTTCACCAGCGCGTACGCGAGCATGCCCATGCCGAGGAAATAAACGCTCCGGCCCCATGATATGCTTTTCAGCAACCCTATGCCGCCCGCCAGCAGCGCCATGCACGTCATCATCTCCGCCGCTATGTGAAGCGACATCTCCAGCGGCCGCTCCTCGAAGAACGGGACATTGTTCGTTATCGCGAAATACATCCAAATCCAGAACATAAAAATTGAAACGGCGATAGCGTAAAGCCCCGCAATGGTTCTCCATTTCATGGCAGACGCCTCCCGGCGGCGAGCCGCTAACCTGCGTCGGCAAAAAAACTACAGTTCCGCGTCCCGCCTGTAATATTTATTGTACTGATCCCGCTGAGATTTAGAAATGAACGGCATCGCAATCCCGAACGCGGCCTTTTCGAGCACGACGCACAGCCCGGCCTTCCATCCCACCCCGGAAAGCGGCCTCGATCTTTTCTCCGCGTTGATTATTTTCGACATTTCTTCCGCCGATATCTTCATTTCGTTCACTTCGCTGACTATGCCTTTGCGGTTGAACCCCTTCTGATACTGATTAAGCCGGATGGGACTCCTGAAATCCCTGTAAATCCAGATAAACCAACCCGAAATCCAGTCCATGCCGTTGAGAACGGAGATATAGTGCGAAAGGAAATCGCGCTGGAACTCTTCAGAGAATTTGACGTTTGCGGCGTTGCGGAATCCTAACTTGGCGCAGGCGCCGAACTCGGTGACGATCCACGGTTTGTCAGGGGCGGTCGTCCGGGTCATTTCCATGAGGGGCGCGAGCGACTTCTTTTCCCCGTAGTACCAACCGACGTAACAGTTGACGCAGCAGACGTCGGACGCGCGCCGGGTGGTGTCCGAGATGAACCGGCAGGAGACGTAGGAGGCGAGCCGCGTCGGGTCGAGGGCGCGCGCGAGCTCCATCAACTCTCTCATCAAGCTGTCGCAGCGGGGGTTCTCGACCGGGACTTCGTTTCCGACCGACCACAGGATGACGCAGGGATGATTGAAGTCGCGCGATATCATGTCTCTGGTCATTTTGGCGGCTGTCCCGCGCAGTTTTTCGCTCGCGTAATCCAAATCCCAATATACGGGGATTTCCTCGAAAACCAGAAGGCCCTCCTCGTCCGCCGCGTCGAGCAGAGCCTCGTCGTGCGTGTAGTGAGCCGTCCTCAGCGCGTTGAAACCCAGAGCCTTTATATCCCTGACGTCCCTGCGCCGCCGCTCCGGAGGCATCGACCTCCCGTGCGGGACCTGCTCTTCGTGGAGGCTGACGCCGCGCAGTTTTATCTGTTTGCCGTTAAGCAATAGCTTCGCGTCGTCAGCTTTTATCTCGCGGATTCCAACGCGGGTCGAGAACGGGTCGGCTTCCGAGCCTTCGCGGGGCGCAAACTCAAGGTTGTGCAGGTGCGGGTCGTCCGGACTCCACAGTCTGGCGTTTTCGACGCTGATGCGGATGCTGCCGCCGGGCGACGCGCTTTCCACCGAGCCTGAAGCGACGACCGCGCCGTCTGCGTCCGTCAACCGCCAATCGAAAGGGAACGCGAATTTGCGGGAGTATTCGACCCTCGCGACCGCCCCTCCACCTGCGCTCAGTTCGGTGGTTATCCTGACGGCGTCGAACCGGCGGGGGGACCGAGTGTGAATCTCGACATCCCTGACTATTCCGCCATAGTTGAACCAGTCGAAAACCTCGCCGGGTATCCTGCGGGGAGAACGGAAGTTCTCCACCATCGCGACGAGGCGGTTGACTCTGCCGAAACAGTCCGGCGTAGCCTTGAACTCGAACGGGAGGAAACCGCCTTCGTGCTCGCCGAGCGGCGCGCCGTTGAGCCACACGCGGCATAGATAGTTGGCGGCAAGGAAACGGATGTAAATTTCGGTCTCGCGCGCGGGCCTGTCTTCGGGCGCTGAAAAGTCCGTCGCGTACCAGAATGTCCCTTCGTACCGCTCTAACTTGGGGTCGCAGTTCCAGCAGGAGGGGACTTTCGCGGCGCTCCATCCGGGCGCACCCGCGCCGCTGTTCTCCTCGGCGAACCAGCCCTCTTTCTCGCCTATGCGCGAAGGGTCAGGCCTGCCGCGCCACATTCCTCCGATTGATATCTTCATAGCGAATTGTTCTCCGTCCTTAATTTATCCGCCGCTTCCGTTCAGTCCCATCTGCCGGGAAGATAGCGCTCCACAATGGCCTCCGCGTTGCCGCGAAGTATCGATTCCCTGTCCCGCTCCGCCATCCGGATATTGAAGAAATCGCCGTATATCTCGCCGTACCCGCCCATGCCCGCCGGATGGTCGGAGCCGAACAGCAACCTATCGGCGAACGCCGGGATTCTCTTTTCGAGAGCGGCCATTTCCGGCGTCTCGTGAAACGCTAGGCCTTTAGAAAGCGCGAGGAGCCGCAACGCCCCCGGCACATTGGTCAAATCGCCCAGCGCGGACGGGAACTCTTCCATTATGTCGAACGCTCCGCCGATGTCGGGAAAAAGCATGTGGGAGATGACCACCGGCATGTCAGGATAAGAGGATATCAGCCGACTTACATCGCGCGCGGGCATCGACGTTCGGTAAAACTCGTCGAAACCGGTGTGGATAATCAGCGGGCGCTTCATCTCGCTGAGCGTCTCATACACCGGCGTCATCCTCTGGTCGAATATCGAAAACTTCTGAACGAAAGGGTGGAACTTCATCCCGATGAAACCTTGTTCTGACAGGCATCTACGCGTTATCCCGGCGCGGTCCGGGTTCTCCGGGTGGAGCGAACCCCAGCCGACGGCTTGCGGCAGTTTGCGGGTCAGCTCGAAATTGAAATGGTTCAGCGCGTCCGTCTCGTCCAGCGTGAGAGGATATGCCATGTTGAAAAACCTGCAAGCGCCCCCCGCCTCGATGTCCGCGAGAGTCCCTTCGCCGTCTATATCTGCGGGGACAGGGTGGCCGGGGAAAGCGCGGTGAATCCACCGCATCAGCCCGGCCATTCGTTCGGGAGGGATGATATGGACGTGAGCGTCCACGATCCGGCCCGCCGCGCGCGAATCCGCTCCATTTGTCTCGGTTTCCTTTTTTGCCATGCGGTCCGCGTCTCCTCCGCGCTTGCGCGCGTTCATCCATGAATAATACCTTCACGGGCGCTCTTTCATCAACAATATTCCGCGAAGAGAGGCAAACGGCGCGCGCCTGCGCATTGTTGCGCGGGAAGCGGCGCGAGTCTATAATCATCCCATGATGCGGGAAATTATCGAATTCATAAAACAAGAGCTTATCCCGATGCTGGAGAAGCGGAAGGACTGCCGCCACGAAGGAGAGGAAGGCCACAGCTTCTGCGGCAAATGCGGGGCGGACATTCGCGCCGTGACGAGCTGGGAATGCCGGCTCTGCGAGATTCTGGCCGAAAGCTCCATCTACCCGGACGAGAAATGCCCGGACTTCTGCACATCCTGCGGCGCGCCGAAATTCACTTTCAGGCCCATCCGGAAAAAACGCTCTAAACCCGGCGCGTGAAAACCCCTCTCCCCGTTTCAACCGGCGGCATCTTATGACACCTCTCGAACAACACCTTCGCAAATGGATGGAAAAAGCCGCGGTCGATTTCAACATGATATCCCCCGGCGACCGCGTTCTCATGGCGGTATCCGGCGGGCGCGACAGCCTCGCGATGTCCCGCCTGCTTCGGGGGCCGTTCGTGCGTATGACCAAAGACTTCCATGTAGAATACGCTCACATCGACATTGGGACGCCGGGACACGACTCGGAGCCGATCAGAGAATGGTTCTCCCGTTCCGGCCTCGACATCCACATTGTAAAAACCGACATCTTCGCCGAATCGACCGGGCAGAAAAAACGGCCCTGTTTCCTGTGCTCCCGCAAGCGGCGCAAGGCTCTTCTGGAAACCGCTCAGTCACTGGGCTGCCGCAAAATCATCCTCGCCCACCATAGAGACGACGCCGTCGAATCGTTCCTTCTCAACTTGTTTTACAACCGAGAGGTGGCCGCCATGCTTCCCGTGCAAGAACTTTTCAAAGGCGAATACCATTTTATCCGTCCCCTGTACTACATAAGAGACCACACGGTGAAGAAGTTCGCCGATGAGCAAAACATCGCAAGTTTGGAAGCCGGATGTCCTCACGAGGACGACTCTAAACGCGAGTTCGTCAGGTCGATGCTTAAACAGTTGGAAACGCAGAGGCCTACCGCTTCGGACGATCTTTTCGCCGCTCAGTTCAGAGTCAAACCCGACTACCTGCCGAAGGCTCCCGGCGACGTCATCCCCGATACCCCTCCGCGCATCTGACCAGTTTAAGTTGCAATGGGATAGCGGATTAGAACGGGAAATGTTTTTCGGGGAAACCATTTTTTTGCAAAAAATAGGTTTCCCCGCGCCCCTTCCAAAAAAACTCTTATGCGCCGATTTTGACGAACTTCGTTCTTTTCAAAATCGGCTCTTTTCATTGTTGCGCCAAACATTATTTGATATTGCCTATTGTTCCGGGTGGCACCCGCAACCATGTTGCGGGTGTGCGATGAGTAAAACCAACAGAATTTAATCTGTGAGCGTCATGGAGCTATTGTGCAGTTTGTTAAACGCCTCAACCCGGAGGCGGGAGGCCCGCGTCGGGATATACTTCGAACTCGATTTGCGAGGTCGCCGTTCTTCCTGCCGCGTCTTTGACGGAAGCGGTCAGGCGCATCGTCCTAACAATGTCGTTTGAGGGCAAATCAAAAAGGCTCCTGTTAAACTCGTATATATCTGAGCTTGAGATCTCATTGCCCGATATAGAAAAGTATTGCGCGATGTTCTGCGCGGCGTCGGAGTCCATCTTTAAAGTGACGACGAGAGTGGAAGCGTTCGCCGGGCCGGAGCCTGAGAACGCGGCAGTTATCTGAAAATTTTCGCTTCTGAAATCTATGTCTGAGATCGAGGCCCCGTTTTGCGGATTGACAAAAGACAGGGATGGAACCGCAACGGGCGCGGCCGCTCCGCCTCCGCCTCCCCCGCCTCCGCATCCGGCGATAAAGACGGACACGACGAGAACCGCCAGAGCCGCGAGCCCCTTATTCGCCGCCATTGCCCAGAACCACTTCGCACGCGCGCGTCGCGTTGACGAAGTATCCTTTCCACGGCTTCAACTCGACCGCCGGGATGTACCCCTGACCGTCGTACTCGAAAAGGCCCGGTCTCACATATCCCGCCGCTTCCGCCGCCGACAGAGTGTAATCCGCCCCCCCGCACTTGAAAACCACCGAGTCGTCCCACGGAACCGGAGCCTCGAAAGGATTGCCGATAAGGTTCCATCCGGGGGCGAGCGGCGTAGCGACGGATTGACCTTCTGGCACAGACAGACCGAAGAACTCCAACTCGGTGTCAGCCGCGACGTGCGCCCAGTAGCCCAGTCCGGCCTGTATGTCCACTTCCGCGCCAGTATAGAACGCGCCGTCGTAATACTGATAAATATCCACGAGAGGCAGCTTGTCTCCGAGTTGAACCAGCGCGCCGGTCACATCCGGCTCCAGCGGCACGCTGATAAGATTCCATCCGGCTTTTAGCGAACAGGTTTTGGAAGCCGACGCCGCGCCGAGCCTTACGATCTCTATCCTGAATCTGGCGGTCGACGACCCCGCCCCCGCCGCGACGTAGGCGTATACGCACTGTTCAGCCATGTTGACTCTCGCCCCTGTCGCGAGGTCAACCAAGGCGAATGTATATTTGTCAATCGGCAACGCGTCGCAATCCCACGCGAGTTCCACGCTTTGTCCTGTTTCGTTCGTTTCGACGACGAAATCCCAAGACTCCGACTGCCCCGCCCTTGCGACGGTCGGCCTGAAGTCTGCGGAGTAGTCGCCCGGATTCTTCGCCCAACTCGATTTGGGGAAATACAGAGAGATGTGCTTGCCGTCCTCAATGTCCCTCATGGCGCGGGGCGGCTTCTCGGCGTCGAGAGCGTCGTATTCCGCGGATGCGGCGTTTGCCATGCCGAAATAGTTGTTGGAGTCGCGGCGGTCGCCGACTGCGGCGGATATTTCGACGCGCAATTCCTCGACGGGCCTGACGATGCGGGACAGCGCTCGCGCGCTCTGGTCGAACATCAGCTCCACGTCGTCGTACGCGCGGACGTAGCAACCGGTCTGAGGGGCGATGGTCGAGCCGGCTCCGCCGGGAACCCACGCGCCGCTCCCTTGGTCGTAGGTGTAAAACGTCAAGTGTATCAGTCCCATTCCGGCGGCGGCGGAAAGATCGTGAACCGTCCCGTCCTTCCGCACCTGAACTCCTCCCCAGTTAAACGGGAAATCATATGGCGAGCTTATCTGGTTCCATCCCGGCTTGACGGGAAGCGAGTACAGTTCGCTGGTGGGAGTGCGCGACGCTTCGTACGTGTAGCTCATCGGGCCGTCGTAAGACTTTATCCAGAACCCGTGGCCCGGCTCTATCTCCGCCGGATATCTGTATCTGTCAGTGTGCGGGTCCGGGGCGGCTTCGGGGTTCCAACGGAACACCTTGTATTCGCCGTTTCCGAAAATTGAAATCGGGTCAGGATTCGCCGGCGCCGCGGGCAAGCCTATGAAAACCCACTGCATGGCAGGGATGGAGCCGGAAATCGACAGAGTGTAATCCACACTGAAAGTGACGGTCGCCTGAGCAGCGTTGCCACGCGAGTCGATAGCGACGAGTTTATACGTGTAGCGGCCCGCGTAGCGCGAGGAGTCCCACGCGCCGAATGTATAAGAAACAGCTCGGTTTCCGGAGCCGGACGCGACCTGAGTCCAAACGGTCGGGGCGTCGCCGGGGCCGATGTAGAGCGTCCACTGAACATCGTTGCTGTCGAACGCTGTTCCGACGAGGGCCACGGAGCCGTTTAAGGATTGGTTCGCCGTCGGGCCTGTAATTGAGACGGCCGGGACGTCTGTGTCGACCGAGCCGAGCAATCCGCTGACGCAGGAGAAAGCGCCGCCGGTAGCCAGCCTGTTGCTGGAGCGCTGGCCGACGGAAGAAATCAACGCAAAATTCCCGCCGGATGATCCTCCGCCGCTGACGTTGACCGCGTCCTGCAACGCCTGATAGTCCCCGCCGGTTTTATTCGTTCCGGCGTGCGCGGGCGCGCACAGCGCCGCCGCTATAATCGCAATCAATGCGCTCAATATCCTGAGTTTCATCCATCGCTCCCTGAACAATAAGGCCATATGGCGATAAGACATTTGTAACCGTACAATCGCTATAGGTTCGTTCACGCTCGCATTCTCGGAAAAACCCGTCCCTGTGAAAACCGCAAGGCGCGTTTTCCATAGTTTTAATGTGTCTGTCATCTCGCGTCATTCTTAAAAGCGTCGATCTCCCTGCGGAGTTCTTCAATGAGTTCCTGTTGAGCCTGCATTGCGGCGATGAGCATGCCTAACGCTTTGACCGGCTGCACGCCTTCCTTGGTTTCGTCCGTCATCTCGTCCGGCGCGTTCTCAGCGATGACGCCGATGGTCATTTTCCGGTCCGGACTTTCATCTTTGTAGCGGTACCTCACAACCTCGATGCCTTTCACCACGTCGAGCATTTTGCGGTCCTCATCCTGAGTGAGAGGCGTGATATCCTTTTTGTACTTGCGCGAAGAACCGTCGGTCCAAATGCCCGTGTTGGAGAGGTATGCGCCCTTGTTGGTGTCAATGAGGCGGCCTGTGCCAACGGTTGAAATAAAAAGAACATCGTTATTGTTTGCGGCGTTTTCGATAATGAACTTCCCGGGCCTGCCTGCCGTGCCTGTTGTGCGAGAGTCAATGCCATGAGCGGTATTGGTTGTCGTTACCCTGATGCCGGCAGAGTCGCCTGAACCGACGCCGGCGTGGGTCACGCGAACAGCGTTATTAGCATTGTCGACTTTAGTCAATGAGAATGTTGCGGCCATGCCGTCGCCGTTAGTGGCAATTTTAATCGCGGTACTGGAATTGGCAGCGTTGTTGATTTCTCCGCATAAGGCTTCGCCGCCTCCGGTATTGTTTGCCCAGAGTGAGCAGGCCGTGTTTGCGGCGTTGTTGTTTTCGAAGCGCCCGGCGCGGGAAGAGCCGCCGCCGGCGTTGAGAGCGTAAACCGTCTGGCCGGTATTATTGCCCGTGTTGCTTGTGGTAAAGTACGCGCCGTTGCCGCTTGCGTCGATGTTGTCGACGTGGAGTTTGTGTGCCGGGGTTTGCGTTCCGATTCCAACGTTGCCGACGTTGTCGATTGTCATCAGCTGAGCCGATGTATTTTGGTTCTTCAGGGATATTCCATCACTCGCAGATCTTGCCCACCACATATAGGATGAAGCAGGCGTCTCAAGCCACAGGCTGGCAGGGGAGGCGGTGGTCGATTCAACATGAATCCTTGTAGTAGCTCCGCTTTGAACATGGAGTTTTTCGTCTGGGGCGTCAGTGCCGACGCCTACATTGCCCTCGACAATCAGTCCGTTCGCCGGGGCTGCGCTCGTGCCGGAATATGTCGCGCCAACCGCCATCGAGCCTTCAACATCCAGTTTGTTCGCAGGACTGGTCGTGCCTATGCCCACGTTGCCGCCCGGTAATATGTGCAGCCTGCCCATCGCCACCGATTCCTCGGTTATGTCAAATCCGTTTGCCGTGTCTTTCAAGATGCTCCATTTAGGCGTTCCTCTATCGGAAAACATCAGTTCAGAAAGCTGGGCCGAACCGCTTCCGCTATCAACAGCTATGACAGAAGATTCGTCGCCTGTTTTCAAGTGAAGATTGTAGCTCGGCGTCGCCGTGCCGAATCCCACTTTGCCGGCGTAAGTTATCGCCATTCTGGAATAAAATTCGGGAGTTCCGGCAAGAGCAGACATAAACTCCAACGCCCTGTCCGTTCCAAGCGCTCCATTGCTGATGCGCAAGTTGGCGGATGGCGCGGCTCCGTTTCCGTTCTGCCAAGACACCCCGTCTTCCCACACGTTCCATGCGAGGTTAAGCCCCGTCGGCGACCATGATATGACCGATTCAGCGCTGTTGGCGGCGTTCAGAGCCATCCTTCCCGGCGCCGCGTGTTGGAACACAACATTGTTTATCGGCAAACTCGACTGGATAACGCCGTTGATATCAACATCGTCGTTGATATTCACGCTGCCCGCGCTGTCGGTAATTGCGCCGCCTGCCAGCGTCAATGCGCCCCCCGCGTTGTCGAATGTTATGTCAGCGTTCGCGCCGCTCATATTTATCACGACGTTGTTCATCGTAAGCGCGCCCGTCATCGCGTCGCCACCCGCGTCTACCCAGTTGTCTGCGGTCGCCGACATGAAATCCGTCGAGTCCAGCCCGTCAAGCGCGTCCGCATTCAGGTTCGTCACTTTCGTCGTCGAGGCCACAACGAACGGAGCCGTTCCGTCCGCCACGCTCGATGTGAGTTGTCCAGTCATCGTATCGCCGCCGACGTTTACATACGACGCGTCGTGGTTGTGCGTTCCCGCGCTGATGTTCGTCAGCGCCGAGCCGTCGCCGTCAAACGCGGCGGCCGTCACTGTTCCCGCATTCGTGATGTCGTTCGTTCCCATGTTCAGAGCGCCCGTCATCGCGTCTCCGCCCGCGTCAACCCAGTTG